>ERZ773239.1461-NODE-1461-length-17612-cov-3.440337_pt1 | contig 17612 bp, 23 predicted proteins | sample MGYA00580521_ERZ773239 | MGnify/ENA primary metagenome ERZ773239 (study PRJEB29015, sample SAMEA2737801) | human gut metagenome | biome: human gut; feature: human-associated habitat; material: faeces | place: China | collected 2012 ... | reverse complement strand
TTTTTCAGCATATTCCGGAACAGAGCTGAAGCTGAATGGTAAATGGCTATTGAATGGCAGAAAGAAGCTGTCACGTTTTGAAGGTGATACAAACCGATATCCGGTACATCTCGGCTTTGCGGTGCAGGCGGAAATGCGTGTGCAGGATAAAGCGGCACAGATCCTGTTAAAAAGCCATTTGGATGCAGCAGTCAATCAGAGTGGAAAACTTGGAATGCAAATAGAAGCACCGCAGCAGCGGAAAGCAGAATGCGGCATGGCGTTAAAAGCAAATGCGGAGGCAGCACTGGATACCGGAGACGCAAGAATAACGATAATCAACAATCTGGATCAGACATGGAAGTTGAATGGAACAAGAAAATTAAACGGTGGCCTGTATATTGGATAGGCCGGAAAGGATGAAGATATGGCAGCAATTAAAGGAGTTATTACAGCAGTTGGAAGAAAAAAACTCTGTGAAGCCCATGCCGGAACAAAAGCATTGTCCCCCATCGCACAGATGGGATGGGGAGACGGCGGCGTGGATGAAAGCGGGACACCCAAAGTTGTAACAGGAGAAGAAACTGCACTTTTCAGCGAATTGATGAGAAAAGATGTGGAAGAGCCGGTTTATGTGAATGATGGCCATACCACATGCCGCTACGCTTCCACTCTGGAAGACAATGACCTTGTGGGAAAAGAAATTTCTGAAATTGCGTTGTACGATTCTGATGGTGATATGGTCATGATTCAGACCTTTACCAGAAAAGGAAAGGATGAGGGAATCCCACACAAATATGAGGTTGACGAAATCTTCTAGGAGGCGATGAGGTGAGATATTGTAATATTGCAGATCCTCCGGTTTACACGGAAGAAATTGAGCGCTGGGACCGGGAAACAGATGCAGATGGCGAAGCTATGGGCAAGGTTATTGAACAGCTTGTGAATAATGATCATTATCATAAGATGAGTATTGAACGCCAAGATCATGTCACGCTGTTTACGCTTGCCGCAGATGCCTGGACCGGTGATGCGGCACCATACGAGCAGACGGTAGCGGTTGAGGGTGTCACCGCCGAGGATAACCCGATGCTGGTGAGTGCCCTGGAAGATGGAGCCGATCTGGCCACGCAGAAGGCATACAGCAAGGCATTTGGAATCCTGGCATCTGGGACCGGTACAACCGCAGACGGAAACGTGACGTTTAAAGTTTACAAGAAGCCGGCCACGGATATCACAGCCGGTCTGAAAGGAGTGTGAAGTCATGGGTAAGGTATTAGCATCTGGAAGTGGAGGAGGCGGTACCGGCTCTGATGAGTGTACGGCCAGTAAAGCACAGGTCCTTACCGGTTACACGGCAGTTACTAGTGATTCTGGAGATGAAGCAGTGGACGGCACCATGCCGAACAACGGCGAGCAGAGCGCCACGTTAAAATGTGGTCAGAGTAAGCAGATTCCAGCAGGATACACACCAGGTGGAACAGTGACAGCAGCAGATCTGGCGTCACAGACCGGAGCAACCGCGGCAGCTAATCAGATTTCCTCCGGAAAGACGGCCTGGGTAAATGGTCAAAAAGTGACTGGAACACTAACCGAGAGAGGGCAATACCAGAGTGGAGGGGCTGCATTTACAGGGAGTTATTTTGCTGTTAAATCACTGCCAGAAGGTATCTACAGAAAGAATGGAGCTTCCTGGGCGCCAGAAGCGCGATGTACCGCGGATCAGTTGCGAAATGCACTTGGTATTACAGCAGGGAAGATTAAAAAAGGAGAAGTTATCGCAGGAGTAACTGGAACCTGGGAGGGATATGTGGCTAATCCAACGGATTTGTATTATAAAGGTTCCAACCCCGCAGGATTCTATGTATCGGATAACGGAGGCGGATATGCTTCGGCGTCATTTGATGGGGTATACATTACAGCAAAATCGACCACGACATCCGCTAATGCTGTAACGATAACCGCTAGAAAAGCTTATAATTTATCGGGATATTCAAAACTTATAATTGAATTAAATGTAACCAAAGCTACCTCTCATACTGACACCAACGGTGGGATTGCTTTAAAGAACGGCAGTGAAGAACTTATAAGAATCCAGCAGAATGGGTTATATGGAACTGTAGGGGCAAAAACATATTCATTCAACCTGAGTAACTTGCAAAAAGTTCTTACACCGTCTCTAGCTTTTACACTGCGTACAGCAGTTGTTCAAATTACTCGTATACGGTTGGCATGATGCCGAGTCTCAATCATTACGCGAAGAACATAATAAAACAACAACTAGATAAAATAGGAGAAAATAATGAAGGCGTTAGTTATTTATGATACGACCGGAAAAATCTGGTCAGTCACCTACGGTATAACAGAAACTCCGCAAGGGCTTCTTTGTATGTTTGTTGATATGCCAGATGGAGCCATGTTGGAATACATTGATGTGACAGATTCAAAGAATCCAAAGCCTGTCTTTTCATACCTGCCAGAGTCCGACATCGGAAAATTACAGAAAAAAGTGAACGAATTACAGGCGGCAAATGAAGAACTTTCCTCCACTATGGATTCTTTGTTAACTGAAGTGATTCCGGACCTCATGCGGGTAGAATAAAAAAATTAAAGGAGATATAAAATGATGAGTACATTTATTGCAAAACAGATTATGAAACAGGCAGAAAAATCCCTTGAACTTGGCCGTGCAAAGTATAACGCATACTTCGTTAAGACCAAATTATACCTTAATTGGAAAGATGAGGTAGACACAATTCTTTCAACCGATGGCTATGAGAACTGCATTGTCGTCGAGTAATATTACATATAATCATCGGAGCCATCCGTTAAATGGCAGAAAGGACTACATATGAGTATCAAACACAGAACCGAAACCCCGAACATCAATTATGGACCGGCAACCGGAGTACCGACACCGGAGCCGCACAATGAGGTCTTAAGCACTGGACCGGATCATGAGTATCGCAAGGACAGCACTCCGGGCACTGCCAACCACGCAGAGCCGAGACATGTGCAGGGAGGACCCGGGCATAAGGAGTGCGACCACGAGTAAAGGAGATTACCGATGGCATCATTGATTTTGCAGTATATGGCCACGCACTGGGTTGCGTGGCTTTTTGCATGTATCTCCGGCGCTCTGTTGGCGGCATATCACGGTTTGTCTAAGCGGTTAAAAGTAGAAGTGGTAAAGAGCCAGGCTATTAACGCTGCAGTACTGGCACTGCTCCATGACCGCCTTTACCAGGCGTGTCAGTTTTATATAAACCGCGGATACTGCACGGTACCAGATAGGGATAACTTAGAATATATGTTTAAACCTTATAAAGCTTTAGGCGGCAACGGAACCGGAGAGGAACTTTATAACAGATGCTTGGCCATGGAATATGGACCGGCGGAAAGAGAGGATTAGATATGATGGATTTTGGAATCGCAAGTGTAGCTGCAATTACTGTGGTTTGTTATCTGGGAGGTATGGCTTGCAAAGCCTCCGCTAAAGTCAAGGATGAGGTTATTCCGGTGGTATGCGGAGTGACAGGCGGCATCCTGGGCGTTGCTGGTATGTATGTGATGCCGGAGTTTCCTGCGGCGGATGTGATCAATGCGGCTGCTATCGGCATCGTATCAGGTCTGGCAGCAACCGGAGTACACCAGGTGGTTAAGCAGGCATCCAAAAGTGCGTAGAAGGAGGTGATCCGATTATCTCCCGTCGACAGCCCGGGTGATGGCTGCCATTGCGACGTCGCAACAGGAATTATGTAGAATATTGGCATGAAATATGATATGATGTAGGAGCTGCCGAACCTCCAGCAGAAAGGAGGTGTGCATCCATGACAGAATTAGTCACCACATTTCTTGTCTCTGTTTTAGCAGGTGTAGTTAGCTACTACATATGCAAATGGCTGGACAGAGACAAGTAGGCAGCAACAGCCTAAACGGAGTGGTTCACCGTGACGAACAAGAAAACCCCAGAGGGCGCATCCTCTGGGGTTTTCGTTTTGTCGCGTGGAAATCATCACATTTCTTAGCTACCTACATCATATTCTATTCTGTCTAAAAAGTCAATATGCCATAAAAATCACACATGAAAGAAAAGAGGACAACTTTATGAGAGACATTTCACTTTGTCACCCGCGCCTTCAGCGCATTGCATCCGCCTGGATCAAAGCCTGTGCCACCGAGGGCATTACCGTAGCCATCAGCGAGACTCTGCGCACCGCAGCGGAGCAGGACGCTCTTTATGCTCAGGGCCGTACCAAGCCGGGTAACATCGTAACCTACGCCAAGGGCAGCAGCTACCGCTCACAGCACCAGTGGGGCATTGCCTTTGACTTTTATTTAAAGATGGACATTGATGGGGACGGCAAAATCTCCGATGATGCCTACAACGACAGCAAGGGTCATTTCAAGCGTGCCGCAGAGATCGCCAAAAAACTGGGTCTTGCCTGGGGCGGTGACTGGAAAAGCATCGTGGACAAGCCGCACCTGTATCTTCCGGACTGGGGAAGCACGCCTATCGCGCTGATCCAGAAGTACGGCATACCGGAAAAGTTTATGGCTACCTGGGTGCCGGAACAGGTCAAAGCCGGATGGCAGCAGGAGGACGGCGGCTGGCGGTTTTACTTCCGGGATGGCAGCGGCAAGTATGTGGTCAACGCCTGGTACAAGGATGAGGGTAAGTGGTACTGGTTTGACGGCGCCGGTATGATGGTCCATGACACCTGGTACCGCTACAATGGTGACTGGTACTATCTGGGGACAGATGGTGCCATGATGAAGGGCTTGCAGACGGTCAGTGGCAAGTGGTATTATTTAGATGATAAAGGCCGGATGGCCACGAAGCCAGTGACGTTGACTCCGGATCAGGATGGTGCATTACAGTATCCGGGACTTGCAGCATAAAGAAAAAGGGCGGTCCTTTAACATTAATAATATGGTAACTTATCACCTCAACTCACTGTGAGGTTGTGGTTGCATTACACAGAAGAAACATATAGAAAATCTTGAAACTGCGCACTTTGTAGAGTTCTCAATTAGCTTGTGTATAAGTTAAATAGGTATATATTGATATTTTAATTTTATAAGCTTTTATGGCTGTTATAAAGAGGAGATTATTTATGGCAAATTCAATTGAACGTGTAGGCGTGTGCCATTGTGGAGAAATCGCAGAACGTAATAATTGGATGTTTCGAGAACAACCAGTCGATGATGTTGGAATTGATGCCCACATGGAGTTTGTTGAAGCATCTGGTAAGTCTAAACAACTTCTTGCATTGCAAATAAAGTCTGGTTCAAGTTGGTTTAAAGAAAAAAAGGACGGTTGCATAATTTTTAGGGATATTAGTAATAGACAATACAATTATTGGACTATGAATACGTTGCCTTGCATTGTGGTTCTTTATAATCCTGATGATGATATCTGTGTTTGGCAAAAGCTAACTGCTGAAACTATAGAAAGAACTAATGATGGGAAGGGAAAAGGCTTTTTGGTTAAAGTTCCTTTGAAGCAAGTTTTTTTAAATAGTTCATCAAATGAAAAACTTCTTTCTTTTACGAATTTACCAGATCATATAACAAATTACAACTTTTTGCTATCTCAGAAAAAATTTATGCAAATTATTCAAGAGGGTGGTAGAATTAGGCTCCATTCTATGGAATGGATACATAAGAGTAGTGGTAGAGGGAACACTGAATTAATTGTGGATGATGGAAAAAGTATAGAAACATATTCTTATCCATATTGGTTTCCTTTTACACCATATACTAAGGTTTTCCCACGGTTGTTTCCGTGGGCAGATTTTTCAGCCGATGAAGATTTCTTTGAGGAAAATGACAAAAATATTTGGCGTGAGCTTCACTGTTATTATGATAAGGAGGAAGGTGAATGGTTGGTTGTAGGAGATTCATTTGAAGAATTTCGTAGAAAATTAAAACCAATGCGAAGTATTGATCATGCAGGAGAAGTAGCTGAATATATGATGATACTTAGCTTAAATGAGTTAGGAAGAGCGTTTTTAAATGTAGATAAATTTGTGTCACAAAATCAACCTTATGCAGAAACAAGACCAAAAGAAGGATAAAATATTAGGTGTATAGGATATGAAGAAGATCAAACTAAATAATAATTCAGAAAAGATATTAAATTGTGAATATGAACTTGATCCCACTGAAAAATATGTGATTGATATTCAAGAAGAAATGGAGTTTCAAATAGCAATAATGGAATCATTTTTGGTAATGGGACCACCTCCTGCAATTAAAAATTATCATGCATGGTTAGATGAAAATAATTTTGATGTGAACATGCCTAATCCAACAAATGAGGTTGTCGCTTGCTATTATGGCGTTAAACCACTTTGGAAAACAGTGTATTCGCAAGGGATTGTAGTAATGGATGAAAGAGATGATGATTATTTTATTGTTATGGAGTGTAGTAACAAGAACAAAGGTTATAAACATACAAAAGTTATTCTTACCCTGGGTGGTTGCATATGACAAAATAACCAAATCAGCATACAGTGTCAGGATGTAGGAGAAAGAGACGCTCTTATGAGAGAGCAAAAGTCAGACATTTGGAGATGTTATAAAGTTGCTCATTCGGATGGGGACGAAATTTCGTGGGTATCTAACAGTGCTTATAATCATTAGATGCAGTTGCTTTTGGATGTGATTTTGATCTAGTTGCTATGGTATGAAGAATTATTTTATGATAATAGATATGAATTAAAGTTTTATGGTATTAACATATTGGCAATGAAGCCGGTCAAGTTGGATCATTAGTCATAGGGTGGATAAATAACTGGCAGTGTTTCGGATAACTTAGCCTGATATGATGTTTATTCATCATGAAGGAATGTTCGTGATTTCATAAATCTGCGATAGATATGTATAGTGGGTGGGAAGTTCCGGCAGTATAAATTAAAATATTTCGTGAATCTTCGATACAATTAATTTGAATACAATTCCATACTCCATGTTGTGTAGGAATGGATAAATCTATATAAGAAGCATATGGGGCATTAGAATTTGATAGTAGTATATTATCGAACTCCACAGAAGAAATATGAATTTTTTTAATTATTATATAGGGTAGAGGCATGACCCTGTTTATTTTTTGCTTTTCTATTTTGATCTTTAACTCATCAAAAGATGTAAAATCCGAAAATTTAGAGAAATATGCAAAATTCATTAAAAAAATTCCTTCCTGTTGACTATGTGAAATATGGGAATTATAATTTATATGTAAATTTATATTCTAAAATGAGGTGTTTTATGAGCAATAAAAAGCGTAATTTGTATATCGATATTTTTGCAGGATGTGGTGGCTTGTCTACTGGTTTGTTAAAGGCAGGATGGACAGGCCTTTTTGCTGTCGAGAAAAATGCAGATGCGTTTTTTACATTAAAACACAATTTAATTGACAAAAAACACCATTTTTTTTGGCCATGTTGGTTAGATATAAAAGAGCATGATATAAATGAGCTTATAAAAAATTATGAGAACAAGTTATTGGAATTGCAGGGAAAAATAACGTTAGTTGCAGGTGGGCCGCCGTGCCAGGGATTTTCAATGGCAGGAAAACGCGACAAAAATGATCAAAGAAATAAATTAGTAAAGTCCTATATAAAGTTTATTAAATTAGTAGTGCCGGAAACTATAATTTTTGAAAATGTACATGGTTTTACTGTTAATTTTAAAGATAAGAAGGGGACCAAGAAATATTCCTCATACGTTGAACGTGCTTTAAAGCGTTTGGGGTATAAAACATATCATGAGATGGTAGATATGTCTGAATATGGTGTTCCACAAAAAAGAAAAAGATTTATTCTTGTTGCAATGAGAAATTATGAGCCAAAAGATGTTTTTGAAACATTAAAAAATAACCGAGAAAAATTTTTACGTAGTAAGGGGATAAATTGTAAAACAACTGTATATGAAGCAATAAGTGATTTGGAAAAAAAATGTGGTACATGTCCATCACCAGACACAAAAGGATTCAAGGCTGGAATGTATGGCAAAGTTGAATCTGGATATCAAAGATTAATGCGGCAGGGGATGGATGGATTTAATGGGGCAGTGGATAGCCATCGATTTGTTAATCATAGAAAGAAAACGGTGAAGCTACATAATGATTTATTGGCAAATGCTCCAAGGGGAAAACGCATTACGCCAACAGATAATATTGTGGAAGGATTAAATAGACGAGGTGTAACAGTTTTGGATTCAAATTCTCAGGCACCAACAATAACTTCAATACCAGATGAATTAGTGCATTATTGTGAACCAAGAATTTTGACGGTTCGAGAACATGCGCGTATGCAAAGCTTTCCTGATTGGTATGAATTTAAAGGTAAATATACATCGGGAGGAGAACGAAGAAAGAGGGAAGTACCAAGATATACACAAGTTGGTAATGCAGTTCCACCATTATTTGCGGAACAAATTGGAATAGCGCTTCTGGAGGTACTTGATAATGGAAAAAGAAAATAAAACATTATCGTTTCGGGTTAGTTCTGGTTTAAAAAATTTAATAGGACGAGATTTGATCAGTGATAAATATATTGCGATATTTGAATTGGTGAAAAATTCGTATGATGCAGGAGCAAGTAAAGTAAATATATCGTATCTCATTTCAGACGATCAGATCCCTAAAATTATAATTTCAGATAATGGGAAAGGAATGACATATAATGATATAATTCAGAAATGGCTTTTTGTTGCATATTCCGAAAAAAAATTGCAAAATAGGACTCAGTTATCTTATAGAGAAGAAATTAAAAGAGAGGTTGCAGGAGCAAAAGGTGTTGGGCGTTTTTCTTGTGACAGATTAGGTGCATCTTTACGTTTAATAACGAAAACAATAAAAGAAAAGAAGGCAAATATTGTAGATGTAGATTGGAATAGATTTGAGATTGATGATAAGAAGGAATTTGTTGAGATTCCGGTAGAGTATTCTCAGATTGATCAGCTTCCAAGTGGTTTTGAAAAAGGGACTACATTGATTGTTAATAATTTGAGAGAGGCATGGTCCAGAGATGAATTGTTAAAATTAAAACGGTCTTTAATGAAGTTAATTAGTCCAGATGCTGATAAAGGAGAATTGCCATTTGATATTGAAATGATTGTTCCATCTGAAATTGAGACAGATAAAAAGCTATTAGAAGAATATCATGCGAATGAAGAAAATTTTAAAAGAAAAATTAATCCTGATCGTGATATTGTAAATGGAATAATAAAAAATGATATTTTTGAAAAATTGAACATAAAAACAACTAATATAGAAGTTGATATATCAGAAGATGGTAAAAGTATTACCAGTACTTTATCTGATCGAGGAGAGTATATATTTACTGTTAAGGAGAAAAATCGAAAATATAGCTTATTGAAAAATATTCATATTTCAGTGTTTTATCTTAATCAAGCTGCAAAAGTGAATTTTACAAGACAGATGGGAGGAGTTACACCTAAGGGATATGGTTCAGTATTTATCTATAAAAATGGATTTAGAATTAATCCGTATGGAGAACCGGGACAAGATTTTTTTGGAATTGATCAGAGAAAAGCGCAAGGTTGGAAACGATTTTTGGGTACTCGTGAAATTATGGGACGTATCTCGATAAAAGGTGATAATGAGCAATTTGTTGAAACAACAAGCCGTGCCCATGGTTTCATTCAAACGCCAGCAGTGGATACGCTTACAGAATTGTTTATTGAGAAAGTACTGAAAGTATTGGAAAAGTACGTTGTTAATTTAATTAATTGGGGAGAACCTTTAAAATCAAATTATAATCATATGATTTTACCGGAAGAAATAGGACAAGAGATTGTTTCGGGATTTATTACAAATATAAATACAGATGATATATTGAGTGTTGATTACAATGAAAATTTATTAAATAGAGATTCTTTTCTGAAAGAGCCAGACAATATTACTGAGTCGTTGAAAAAATTAGAATCTATTGCTGAAAAAACACAAGACATTGGGTTACTAAATTTGACTCAAACTGTTAAAAAAAGAACTAAAGCAATATTGGAAGATAACATAAAGCTTGAAGAAGATAATGTTGCTAAGGAAAAGGAATTAGATCAGGTACGGCAAGAAAGTGAAGTTCGAAAAAAACAGGTCTATTTTTTATCAGAAGCAGCCAATCAAAACGTTACTAATTTAATAAATGGCTTTCATATGGTTTATACACTAACAGATGCGGTAAAAGGATATGCAAATCTGTTGCGAAAACAATTAGAAAAAGAGGATATTTCTAAAGAAACAATTTTAATGATAGTAAGTGAAATATATCAGGCGAATGAAAAGGCACATAAGCTAGCAGAGTTAGCTATTCATGGAAATCAGACATTAAAACAGGATGGAGCAAATAACATATATGATTTCATTCGAGAATATATAGAAGAAAATGTAGCTCTTAAAGGAATAAAGTATATATTAATGCCATCAGATAAAGTTTTTAATTGCAAATTTGATGTGTCATCTGTAGGAATTATTATGGATAATATTTCGAGCAATTCTATGAAAGCTGGAGCAACAGAGTTAAATATCACTTTATATGAAGAACAAGAATACATAGGAATTGTATTTACAGATAATGGAATTGGAATAGGAAAAGAAGTTAATGTTGATATGCTTTTTGAGTGGGGAGTATCGAATAACATTAGTAAAAAGGGATTTGGTATAGGGTTGTATCATATAAAACAGTTGGTTGAGGAAATGAAAGGAACTGTAAGTATTGATGCAGCATATCGAGATGGTTTTAGAATGGTGGTGAAATTAAAAAAATGAATATGATGTTTAAAATATTATGGTTTGAGGATGAACCAGCATGGTTTCGGATGGAAAAATTGCAAATAGAAGAAATATTAAAAAAGCATTGTTTGACATCTGAAATTGAGAGACGGGATGGGGAAAATTTAAATGTTAGTGAATTAACAAGTAATGATTATGATTTAATTTTAATGGACTACAAATTGGCACAAGGTACAACTGGTGATACTGTAGTGGCGGCTATTCGTAAAAACGATGTTTTAACTGATATTTTATTTTATTCTTCGGAAGAGAAAAATATGTTAGCTGCTTTATCTAATGGAATGCCTTTGGTTGATGGCGTATATTTAACAAAACGAGATAATGTTGTGTTTACGGAAAAAGCAGAAAAGCTTATTAGTAAAATAGTAAAAAGATCTGAGGATATAGTTAATTTGCGAGGGTTTGTTCTTGACAATGCGAGTGATTTTGAAGTGAGAATTAAAGAAATCTTGAATATTTGTTGGCATAAATTTAATGATGAACAACGGAAAAGATTATTAAATACTACAATTGCACTATTAGAACGAAAAAAGTCATGGATAACGAAACAAGTAGAAAAAAGTCATGGATAACGAAACAAGTAGAAACTACAAAGAGCCAAGAAAATATATTTACATATGCCAATAATGCGGATCATTTATTAAGTATTGCAGATAGACTAGATGTAATGCAGGAAATATTGCCTATATTATGTTTGGAGTATGATTTTACGAAAAAGAAAGAGTGGGACAATTTTAAGGACTATTATGTTGATCGGATAAATGTTTATAGAAATAGACTGGGCCATTTGAAACTTGGAGATGAAAAGATTCAGATAAAAGGGAAAAGCATTGAAATTAATCAAGATCTTCATCGCCTTTTGAGGAAAAATATCGTAGAAGTTGGGAAAACAATTGATGAGATAGAAAAACATATAACATTAAATATGTAAAATGAGAAAATATTTAGCGATTTATAAGATAGCATTGGAGACATTTAATCTATATGTTCATGGACGGAAAGATGCTTTTGTTCGCACCATTGTTTTACAGTTAAGCCACTGGCTTTCTGCTCAGAAAAGCGGGTAATCCATTCGTTTAGATGGAGTTGATGAATCTTCGTCCTGGCGTTCATGAGAAATACCTCCAAGTGAGTGATTTGAGTTGCGCGAATTGCGCGATCCGAGAGATATTTTCTCAAAGATATGGTATTATGATAAGGTACTTATGATTGAGGATTCACGAATGGATAAAGCAGTTACCTATATTCAAAACCGCCGCTCCTATCTTGCAACTTACTTTGAAGATGGCAAATGAAGCTTTTCTAATAACTTTAGTGAAAACGCTATTCGCCCATTTACTGTATGGCGGAAAAACTGACTGTTCTGCGACACACCAAATGGAGCGTAGGCAAGTGCTATCGTATACACGATGGTAGAAATGGAAAAAGCAAATGGAGTAAACGTCTACCATTACCTTACCTACCTTCTTGAGCATCAGCCAAACGAGATGAGCGATGAAGAACTGGAGACGCTGGCGCCATGGAATGAAGCTGTCAAAGCGGAAATCGCCCGGCGGGCTGATGACGCAAACTAGCAATAATCGTATATGAATTGTTAAGGTACTCCGGTCACCGAAAGGTGACCGGGGATTTTTATATCAACGGTTGAAATTTAAGCGCTTACAAAACAGGTTTATCTTTTTTATTAAAAAAAATAACCACTTTACAAAATAGAACATACGTTCTATACTTTAGATATGCAATTAAATATAAACAGGTAAGAGGGAGACACGCAAATATTTTTAAATTCATTTAATGAAATGATAATGCTATAGTCTGGGGGGAAAAACGTGAAAAAATGTATATTTGCAATAAAAATACTGGTATAATAAAAATGATCTTACTTTGTTCCATGAGAAATAAATGAAAATTCGGATGAAAAGCAGACTAAAATTAGTCTGAGACGAGATTGAAAAAAAACAAAAAATAGGTTAAGATACACCATGTAGCAGTTCTATAAATACGAGGTGATAAAATGGAAAAAAATTTGGTTTTTTTAGATACAGTATTACTTCAGCAAGATATGAGAATAAGATTACCTAAATCAATATTAGTCAATGTCGAAGGTAAGGCGGGAAAAACAAAGTTAGAGATATATTTTGATGCAAACACAAAAGAAATTATATTAAGAAATCCCCAAATATATGATAAGGAAAAAATTAGTGAGTAGAAGGAGAAAATGAGTAATGGCATATACACATGTTGATTGTTTCAGCGGCCCGGGTGGATTTTGTACTGGACTACATGCGGCAGGATTTGAAACAAAGGTAGCAATTGAATATATAAAGAGTTGCGTAGATACGTATTCGAAGAATCATCCCGATGTACATGTTATTTGGTCAGATATACGTAATGTTACGGAACATGATATATTACCATATATTCCTGAAGAGGGAATTGATTTAGTTACTTCTGGAATGCCTTGTGAAACATTTTCAACGGCTGGGAATACCTCAAGATCATTTTACGATGATAGACAATTTTTATTTAGAGAGGGAATTCGAATTGCTCAAATAGTAAAAGCAAAAATGATTTTATTTGAAAATGTTCCTGCAATAACAACAAAAACAGTGGAAAAAAAATCAAAAAAACTAATAGTAGATGTTTTAAAACAGGAATTGGTAGCAGCTGGGTATGGAAATTATATTGAAGTTACGCTGAGCGCAACACAATTTGGCGTTCCGCAAAAGAGAAATAGATATTTTATTTTAGCTACGAAATATTCTGATTTAAAATTAGAGGCTCCAAAAGGAAATACGGAGCAACCAATAAGTGTTGAAGCGGCTTTTGCTGGATTGAGAAATGTTATTCCTAATAGTGGTAAAGAAGCTACAACATATACTGGAAAGGAAAGTGAATATTCGCTATTAATGAAGAATGATAAGTTTTGGAAGAGAGAGGATATGCATGTTGAACATTTAACATATCAAATGCCGATGCGACATAGAGCTTGTACTTTAAGGAGATTTGAACTTCTTAATGAGGGAGAAAGTTTAAAGGATTTATTTGATAGATATTTGGGGGAAGAACGCGAAGAATTACAAAAAGAAAGAATTCTTCCTAAAAAAATGTTTATAAAAAGAAATTATCGGCTTATTCTGAAAGAACCGTCACCAACGGTAACAAGCCATTGCTTGGATGAGTTTGTTCACCCAAAATATAATAGAGCATTAACTGTTCGTGAGTGTGCAAGATTACAGTCATTCCCGGATTCATATGATTTTTGTGGAGGGCCTTATATTGTTCCGCATATTGATCGATGTGTTCAGGATAAATATGAGCAGATCGGTGATGCTGTTCCTCCATTATTGGCATATGGATGGGGAAATAAAATTTTAGAAATATTGAGGAGAATAAAAAATGAGTAATGAAGAAAATATAACTAAGTTTATTCAAGAGCTTTATTTGGAAACATATGGGAAAGTGTTTACTATAGAATACCAAGATAAAACGTCTTATTCTGCAAAGCAGGCAGCGAGATTAGTAGCTCAAAGAAAGGCGATAGACAAGGTTTTAGTAGAGTCATTGCTAAAATATTCTCCACAAGTCCCTGAGAGTGAAATTTGGAAGCAAATAGGAATGGTACATAAAGTTAATGTTGCAGAACTTGCAGAGTTTGGAATTGATAAAAAAAATCAGTCTAAAGTTATTGAAAGATGTTTATCAGCGCATCAGAGCTGGATAAAGGCTAGTGGACATTCTTTTGAAAGATATATTTCAAATATTGATAATGAATTACTTGAAAAAAATGAAATCCGATTTATTCTACAGTCAGAATTGACTAGCATGATAAAAGAAAATTTATTAACAAATACGCCTGAGGATATTGCAGGACTTAAATCTTGGGGGAAAGATTTTGATTTATATGCTATTCAGTCAGTTCATGGAGATACACATGTATTTGGGTGTATTCAGTCTAAAACAAGTATTAGAGACAGAGTCGGTAGAGATGTGAATTTTTCCAATAATGCAATGGATGGATTATTTTGGTCTGCGGCAGTTACCTTAGATGGAGCTTTTTTAAATATGCCTGAATTCATTCATATGGTTAATGGTGGTGCATCGTATAGATTAAATGGATGGCATGGAATGTATGCAATGTCAGGAATAGAAGAATCAAATGGTCGTATATATAAAGTGAATGATAAATTGGAGTTATTTATTGCTCATGCAGTAGCTGCTGCTAAACAGTTTATTTCGGATAGAAGGCAATTAAATGTAAATTGGAAGCCGGAATAAAGAGAAAAAGTATTTTAATAGGATAATCAAAGTTCTTGAGGGCCTTTCATGAGGGGCGAAAATGAGGGTCTGGTGAAAGGCAGACCCTTTGAGTTATAAAGCTATTACTCGGATGATATTAGATCCCATGAGTATAGTATGGATGTATGACAGAATAAACTCTGTTCATGCAGAAGTAAATTCTATTACAGGCTATGATCTGTACAGATATCAATTCGTATGATAATATAAAATATAAATATTTTTATATTATCATACGAAAGAAGTGACTATAGTGCTTTTGAAAGAGGAATGTGAACAAGTATATAAAGAAAGTTATGCGGAAGAATATAAACAACAGTTGAAGAAAAAAAGAAAATTAGAGAAAAATCGTAAAAAAGATGCTAGAAATAAAGCATTGGATGAGACATACATAAAAGTGCTTATGAACCATAGTGATGAAATTGATATGGGTAAGCTTGATTCAAAGGATGTATGGAATTCAATCAGTATGGTGCATAAAAAGATGGTTGCAAATTTGGATCGTTTTTGCATCGCCCCGGATTTGCAAGAAGATGTAATCGAACAAGTAGAGGCCTCAAGACAAAGTTGGGCGCGTGCCAGCGGGTTGAGTTTTGAACGTTACATATCTTCAACAGTGAACCCTTTATTGAAAAAGAAAAGATTGGATGTAGAATTAAAAAACCCAACAGAGGTAAAATTATTAATGGAAAAAAAGCTTTTGGGTAATGATCCAGAAGATATTATGTTTATTTCAAAATGGGATACAAGTTTTGATTTATATGTTGTGCAAAAAATGGCAGGTGCTTTTTTTGTAATAGGTTGTGTGCAGGCAAAAACTAGCATACGCGAAAGAGTGGGTAATGATTATTCACATTCTCTTCAGGCTATGAAGAGACATTTTTGGTCGGTTGCAATTACATTAGATGGGGCATTTCTAGGAATGAATAAGTATGCAGATATGGTAAATGGAAATTCTGGAACTATTTATGAAAATAATGGTTGGCATGGTATGTATGCCTTGTCTAGAGTAAATGATAATGGACGAATATATAAACTTGATAAAAATCTTGATTTGTTTGTTAAACATTTAGAGCAAGCTTTGAAAAAAAGAATTGCAGGAACCGCAAATTTTGATTCTAGTTGGATTGCTCAGTAATTATAAATAGTTTATGGGTAAGACAAAATGTATGAGATATAATAAAGATAAGAGATCGGACGCTAAGCAGCTAGCTATCAGTATTTAACTAACTGGTCTACTCTGATAGCTAATGAACGTTTGCCTCATTTTGTAGAAAATTATTTTATGATGTGAGGTTAGAAAAAGACGTCTGTTTGTGATTCCAAGTGGGGAGGCATAATGTGGCAGATGTACTTACGCCAGAGCAGCGGCGAAAAAATATGCAGCATATATGTTCAAAAAATACTAAAATTGAAGTTACCCTTAGAAAAGCACTTTGGCATAAAGGATACCGATATAGGATAAATTATAAAAAACTTCCAGGAAAGCCGGATATTGTTTTAACAAAGTACAAAATTGCCATTTTCTGTGATGGAGAATTCTTTCATGGAAAAGATTGGGAAGTTTTAAAACCACGGTTGGAAAAAGGTGATAATGGTAGTTTTTGGGTTAGTAAAATTTCCAGAAATCGGGAACGTGACGATGAAATAAATAAAAAGCTATTGTTTATGGGATGGACAGTAATTCGTTTTTGGGGAAATGATATTAAAAAGAATACGGATGAATGTATTAAAGTAATAGAGGAAAATATTTTTGAAACAAAAACAGAAGATCCTCTTTCTGATTTACTGGAATAATACAACGTGAAAGATCCTTCTGAAATATAGCGCATATATAAGTTTAGCAGAAAGAAGATTATATTATGTTAGAGGCAATTACATATCAGGATATATTAAACTATATAAAAAACAATAGATTGAGTGACGATACCATAGGTATATTAATAACACAGCCTGACTTAGATACAGGAAAAAGTATTTTAAAGAGCTTAAACTATTATCATCATTTGAGCGGAGAAAATATGAATTTTATTTACCAGGATATGGCGCGTATTGGTATGGAAATTATTCGGATGGCCGTGTGGTTACAACGATTGATGGTGTAGAATGGTCTTATAGTGATAAAATGTTCGTTAAATTTACAAATCAGTTGGAGACTTATTGTAAGTGGCGTTATTCAGGTGAAAGCGAATTGCTTTTATTAGAATATAAAAATAATGAGATATCATATGATAAAGTTTTACGGTTTTATTTGGATAATATGTTGAGAGATGATGTGATTTTATCAATTCCGTCTTTTTTTCAGAGTTTATTTAGACTTTGTACTGGAAATAATACGTTAAATCGTATTGGAAATGATTTTGGGAAAAATGTACTTATTCAGGTAACTAGCCAAATGATTTTGGATAATATACCAGAATATTTTGGAAAGATGATTATGCAAGAAAAATATTTTTGTACGAGCCTGTGAAACTTTTTCTGTAAAATAACCATCATAAGGTCCTTCTATGATAAA
>ERZ773239.1446-NODE-1446-length-17841-cov-4.101484_pt1 | contig 17841 bp, 20 predicted proteins | sample MGYA00580521_ERZ773239 | MGnify/ENA primary metagenome ERZ773239 (study PRJEB29015, sample SAMEA2737801) | human gut metagenome | biome: human gut; feature: human-associated habitat; material: faeces | place: China | collected 2012 ... | reverse complement strand
TGAACTGCTTCATCTTCGGGTTCCAACGACGGGTCTGGTGGCCGAAGTGCAGGCCAGCCTTCAGCATATCGCTCATAGTGATCTGAGCCATGGTATTACTACCTTTCATTGTCGGTTCTTGCCTGGCCATGCGCACCTGCGTGCAGCTGCTCCCCCGGTTTCACGAGTTGTGCAGCCGACCGACACAAGCCGTCGCGAGCATGACGCGAATTTGTTGTGTGCCGGTTGACAATATTGGGTGGCTCTGGACACCAGCGACTGCGTCCGTTGCCGGGTGGCACACGAGTTTCGAGAATAGCACGGAGCCGGTACTAAAAAAAACAGGCTCCCCTCTCTGAGGGGAGCTGTCGCCGTAGGCGACTGAGGGGAGTCACGGGCGGTACCGGCAGAACCACCCTCAGTCTCACTACGTTCGACGGCTCCAGCCAGCGGGAGCCGAGTATGGACTACTTCGCCTGACGATTGCGCATGTAGCGCAGGGCTTCGCGGCGTTCTTCCTTTTCCAGGCGATCCAAATACACGTGGCCATCGAGGTGGTCGCATTCGTGCTGAAGCATACGGCCCATCAGCCCGGAGCCCTCGAGCACGACCTCGTTGCCGTCCAAGTCGATGCCACGCACGCGAGCGTAGTCGGCACGACGGGTCTTATACCACAAGCCGGGCACGGACAGACAACCTTCATCGCCATACTGCTCGCCGGACTTCTCCTCGAGTACGGGGTTCAGAACGTAGCCGACCTTGCCGTCGATGTTGTAGGAGAAGGCCCTCAGGCTCACGCCGATCTGGTTGGCGGACAGGCCCGCTCGGCCCGGATCGTCCACGGTTTCCAACAGGTCGTCAACCAGGCGGCGCACGGCCGGGGTGATTTCCTTGATCTCATCGCAGGGGGTGCGCAGGACTGGGTCGGGCACGACCCTGATCTCACGGATGGCCACTTCTCGTTACTCCTCATTCTTCTCGTCAGCCGGCTGGTCCGGCTTGCTGCCGGTGTCAGCGGCATTGTCAGCGGAATCGCCGGTCTCGCCCTCTTCGGGTTCGGCCTTCGACTTCTTGATCTTCTCCGACACGCTAGCAATCGAATCAGACACGCTGGTTTTCATCTGTTCCGAGGCCTGTTTGACCTGTTCGGACGCCTGCTTGACCGATTCGGAGGATTTCTTGACGGTCTCCAGCGTGCTGTCGATGATCTTGGCAGTGGCGGGCAGCAGCTTGTTGGATGGCTTGGGCGCGTACAGATCCTCCTCGATGACGGTGGCGTAGCGCTGCAATACCTTGGGACGCACCACTTTCATGCTCGGGGTGAGTGTGCCGTGCTCCTGACTGAATTCCTCATCCAGCACCGCGAATTTGCGCACGGACTCAGCGCGGGAGACATTGGCGTTGGCCTGGTCGATGTACTGCTGGATAAAGGCGCGCACCGCGTCGTTGTCGCTGGCCTCGGCGAGTGTCATGTCGGCATTGAGGCCCTGACCTTCCAGCCAGGAATGCAGCATTTCGGGGTCGAGCTCGATAAGTGCGGACACGAACGGCTTGCCGTCGCCGACTACTACTGCATGAGCCACGATCGGGCAGGTGTCGATGACATCCTCCATCGGGGCGGGGCTGATGTTCTTGCCGCCGGCGGTGATGATGATGTCCTTCTTGCGTCCGGTAATGAAGGTGAAGCCGCGGTCGTCGATACGACCCAGATCGCCGGTTTTGATCCAGCCGTCGGCAGTCATCGTCTGTGCGGTGAGTTCGGGCTGCTTGTAGTAGCCAAGGAACACGTTCGGGCCGGTCAGCTCAATTTCATCGTCTTCGCCAAGACGCACGCCCATGCCAGGCCCAGGCTTGCCGACCGAACCGATCTCGTTGTCGTCCTCCCAATTGACGAGCATCGGAGCGGCGGTTTCGGTCATGCCATAACCCTGGATGAAGGTGATGTCATTCATGCCGTTGAAAAAGTGGGCCAAATCCACGTTGAGCGGCGCACCACCGCAGGCCAGCCATTTGAGGTTCGGTCCGAGAGCGGAACGAATGGATTTGCCCACCGTGGCCATGTAGAACGAATGGCGCATGCGCTCGATGAACGAATGGCCGCGACCGGCCTGCTCATCCTTGCTCCACTTGACGAAGTGCTTGACCGACTGGGCGAAGATATGCCCCTGGATGCCGGCACCAGCCTTCTGCGAGGCCGCGTTATACACCTTCTCGAACACACGTGGCACGCCCAGCAGGTAGGTGGGCTTGAAGCTGCGGATATCGGCGAGCAGTCGCTTGGCGTCGGGAATGTATCCGACCACGCCGCAGCCACCGATGCACACGTACTGGATGTAGCGGGCGAAGCAGTGCGCCAGCGGCAGGAACAGCAGCAGACGGTTGTCGTCGTACAGCATGCCACGCAGAATCTCGTAGCCGTTAAGCACGATGTGCGTGTAATTGCGGTTGGAGAGCATCGCGCCCTTGGGCTTGCCGGTGGAACCGGAGGTGTAGACCACGGTGAGCAGATCATCGGCTTTGATACGAGCGATAGCCGCATCCAACGTCTCATCGGATACGCCATGCCCGAAGTCAACGACAGCGTCAAGGCCATCGGCCTTGAAATTGAACACGTATTTCATGCCCGGATGATTGACACGGATCTGCTCAAGCGTCTGTGCGCGCTGGAAGTCGCCGGCAAAGGCGATGGCGGGATCGACTTCCTCGACGATGCCCACGGTCTGACGGGCGGAATCGGTCTCATAGACGGGCACAACCACAGCGCCGATTGCCGCGCAAGCGAAATCAGCCACACCCCACTCATAGCAGGTAGGCGAGTAAATCAGCACCATGGTGCCGGCTTTGACGCCAAGTCCCAACAGGCCCTTGGCCACCTCGCGTACGCGGGACAGCATTTCAGTAGCTGTGGCGCTGCGCCATTGGTGGGTGTTGTCATCCTGCCATTCCGCGATGATGTCATCCGGCGTGCGAGCTGCTCGTTTGGACAGCAGCGAGTAGACGGTGTCGTCATCGGTGGTGACATATCTGGGTTCTTCTACATGTTCACGCATGGTCACTACTATAGGCGAACCAGCCTATGACACGGCAGAACCGTCTTCCGCTACCAGCGTAGGAATCGGTGTGCGGGCGGGGCCGTCTGGTCAGCCCAAATCGGCATAGATGCACATCCATCGAGAACCGATGTACTTCAGTTTGAGGTTGACTCGCAGATTTTCCTGGCCGATGGTCATGAATACCGCCATTTCCAGCGTGTCCTTGCCGGTGATCATGCCGTCGATCAATGTGGGGACAGTGGGCAGATAGCAGAATTTCGCTTTGAGCTCCGGATGAGTGACCATGTGGATGCCGAGCAGGTATTGCATGGTTTGCAGCCGGTCCAGGCATGGTTTTGTCATGGCTCTGTTGAGATGTGCGACGCTGAGTTTGCCACGTATCGCGTCCGCCGATGTGCAGGCGATGCGGCATGCAGCCATGGCCATGGAATGACATTCCTTCGCATTCAGCCCGCCTATGAATGTGGGTTGGATGTGATACCGCACCGGGCGATCCGACAGCTCCACAACGATGAATCCGTCATAACTCGGCAACGGCCCGTACTGATATGTGCCGTGGAAAAATCCCGAATACTCCATGATGACCCCCTTCAAGCCCCCTTGCAACTCACCATCATCGGCGAGCGTCTGTACTACAACATCACGAAAGGCGCGCCAAGTCAAACTACTTGAGCGCGCCTTCGGGCAAGTTAAGCCTCCTGCATGGAGGGCAAACCCCCATTTTCAGGGGGCAATCGGGATTATCGTGCGGAATACGGGTTGACCACCATGCCGCAACGCTGGAAGTTCTTCACGTCGACGTAGCCGGTGGAGGCCATCGCGCGCTTGAGGGCGCCGATGAAGTTGGTCTTGCCGTCCGCCTGGTGGCTCGGTCCGAACAGCACCTGTTCGAGCGGGCCGACCGTGCCGACCGTGGTGCGGTAGCCACGCGGCAGCGTCTGGTGGCGGGCTTCAGAACCCCAGTGGGTGCCCTTGCCGGGGGCCTCGGTGGCGCGGGCCAGCGGCGCGCCGAGCATGACCGCGTCGGCGCCGAGGGCCAGGGCCTTGACGAAGCTGCCGGAGTCGCCCATGCCGCCGTCGGCGATGACCTGCACGTAGCGGCCGCCGGATTCGTCCATGTAGTCGCGGCGGGCCTCGGCCACGTCGGCGATGGCGGTGGCCATCGGGGCCTGCACGCCGATGGTCTGGCGGGTGGCGGAGACCGCGCCGCCGCCGAAGCCGACGAGCACGCCGGCCGCGCCGGTGCGCATCAGGTGCAGGGCAGCGGTGTAGTTGGATGCGCCGCCGACGATGACAGGCACGTCAAGGTCGTAGATGAACTTCTTGAGGTTCAGCGGTTCCTGGCCGGAGGAGACGTGCTCGGCGGAGACCACAGTGCCGCGGATCACGAACAGGTCCACGCCCGCGTCCACCACGGTGGAGTAGAACTGCTGGGTGCGCTGCGGGGAGAGCGCGCCGGCCACGGTGACACCGGCGGCGCGAATCTCGTGCAGACGTTGCGTGATGAGCTCCGGCTTGACCGGCTCGGCATAGATCTGCTGGATACGCTCGGTGGCCTGATCGGCCGGCAGTCCGGCGATTTCGTCCAACAGCGGGGTCGGATCCTCGTAACGGGTCCACAGACCTTCCAGATCGAGCACGCCGAGCGCACCCATCTTGCCCATGGCGATGGCGGTGGCCGGGCTGGTCACCGAATCCATGGGGGCGCCGATCACCGGCACATCGAACTCATAGGCGTCGATCTGCCAAGAGGTGGAGACGTCCTCGGGGTCGCGGGTGCGACGGGAGGGGACGATTGCCACATCGTCGAGTGCGTAGCCGAGACGGCCTTTTTTGCCCAAACCGATTTCAATTTCCTGAGACATGGTTTCCAGCCTATTGCCCGGGTGGGACGCCAACAAGGCCGTTTCCCACGGACCGGACGATTGCTTCAAGTCGTTACAAACATGCGCTATGACTAAATCATCTTCACACCATCTATCAGGAGGAAGCATGGCCAAAATCAAGGTCGAAGGCACTGTCGTCGAACTCGACGGCGACGAGATGACCCGCGTGATCTGGAAGGACATCAAGGATCGTCTGATCCTGCCGTACCTCGACGTGAACCTCGACTACTACGATCTGGGCATCGAGCACCGCGACGAGACCGATGACCAGGTGACCATCGACGCCGCCCACGCCATCCAGAAGCACCATGTCGGTGTCAAGTGCGCCACCATCACCCCCGATGAGGCCCGAGTCAAGGAATTCGGTCTCAAGAAGATGTGGAAGTCCCCCAACGGCACCATCCGCAACATCCTGGGCGGCACGATCTTCCGCGAGCCGATTGTGATGAGCAACGTGCCTCGTCTGGTGCCCGGCTGGACCAAGCCGATCGTCGTAGCCCGTCACGCATTCGGCGACCAGTACAAGGCCACCGATTTCAAGGTTCCGGGAGCCGGCCAGCTGACCGTCACCTTCACTCCGGACGATGGCTCCGAGCCGATTCAGCACGTGGTCTACAACTACGGCGAAGACGGCGGCGTGGCCCAGGTGCAGTACAACGTCAACGATTCGATCCGCGGTTTCGCTCGCGCCTGCTTCAACTACGGCCTGATGCGTCATTACCCGGTGTACTTGTCCACCAAGAACACGATTTTGAAGGCCTACGACGGCCAGTTCAAGGACATCTTTGCCGAGGTGTTCGAGACCGAATACAAGGACAGGTACGCCGAGGCCGGCCTGACTTACGAGCACCGCCTGATCGACGACATGGTGGCCAGCTCCCTGAAGTGGCACGGCGGTTACATCTGGGCCTGCAAGAACTACGATGGCGATGTGCAGTCCGACTCCGTGGCCCAGGGCTTCGGTTCGCTGGGCCTCATGACCTCCGTGCTCATGACCCCGGACGGCCAGACCGTCGAGGCCGAAGCGGCGCACGGCACCGTGACCCGTCACTACCGCCGCTGGCAGAAGGGCGAGAAGACCTCCACCAACCCAATCGCATCCATCTTCGCGTGGACCGGCGGCCTTAAGCACCGCGCCGATCTGGACGGCACGCCCGAAGTCCGTCACTTCGCCAAGACGCTGGAGAAGGTCATCGTCGACACCGTTGAAGGCGGTCAGATGACCAAGGATCTGGCCATGCTCATCGGCCCGGACGAACCGTGGCTCGACACCGACGGCTTCATGAACGCGCTGGACGAGAACCTGGCCAAGGCTCTGGCCGAGTAAATCATCGAACACATCGTGCGGACCTACATGGGTCATGTCATGTCGCAAACTGTCATGATTGTCGTGCTTCATCTGGAATGTTCCTCAGCACGATAATCATGACAGTTGTTCGATGCACGCACGTAATACCTCTAATTGTTCCCGGATATGTGGCGATTTGTCCACTGGTCCGGGACTTTTTCGTATACGGCCTACTAGAATCGTGATTCAGCTTGTTTTCACGCCCGCTTGAGGAGGTTTCGCCGCTTATGGTGTTCGCACGCCGCTCAACCACCCTGCTCGCCGCCATTATCGCATCCTGCGCGATGGTGCTGTCACTGACCGCGTGCACCTCAGACAATAAGACCGTTGTAGATGGTCAAACCACGGTGACGTCCAATTCTGCCGGCGGCGTGGCCGTGTTCACACCTTCGGACGGCATTACGCTGAACCAGCAGACGCCACTGAACAAATGGGCGAAGCTGGTGCCTGACCTAGCCAAGGCTCTGGCCGACGCCGGTTTCAAGAAAGGCGATATCGATCATACGACGTCCGACTCGTTGGCCAAGCAAAGCCGCGCCATCCAAGACTTTGTGGTCGATCATCTTTCGAATAACACCACGGACGATTCCGGCATTGCCATCGCGCCCGACAACATGACATTGCTCGTGGCTCCAGTAGTCGAGGCCGACGCTTCCACTCGCCAATACGGCGATTACATCAGCCAGAACCTGAGCACCAACGATGCCACGGATGGGGAAGCTACTTCTGACGGTGAATCTTCCGAAGACGACTCGTCCAAAGACGATTCGTCCAACACTGAGAGCGACAGCACTGCATCGGACGAGCAGGCGCAGGCCGTGGACCGGCTGGTCTCATCGCTCAAGCTGGCCAAGGAATCCGGCATGCATGTGGTATTGCTCGGCAACAGTATCGAGGGATATAAGCCGGACGCCTTCGTCAAGTTCTCGGACGCCCAGACCATCGGCAAGCTACAGGCGGAAAAGATGGTGTCCAAACTCAAGTTGGATAAGGCCAGTAAAGACAACCCCAAATACATTGAGGTGCTGCTGCCATACACCGCCGTGGACGAAAAAGGCAACGCCAACGATTCCACGTTCGCCCAAGAGGCGTTCCGTGGTATCTGGCAGGTACTGGGCTCCTACTATCAGAAGGGCGTTGTGGAAAGCCCTTCAGGCACCTTGGACGGCAAATCCACGGAAAACGATTGGCAAGCCGTGGCCTACGATGCCGCTAAGGAAGGCTCCACTGCGAAAGTGCTTGACAAGCGTCTGGCAAAAACCGACGGACAGTCCACACTCACCCGTATTGACGGCATCATCACGATGAACGACTACATCGCCTCCGAGGTCGTCAAGGAATTGGACGATCTGGGATACACCGGCTCTGCCGCCGATATCAATCCGCAGATCACCATCTCGGGCATTGTCGGCAATATCACCGGCAAGAAGGATCTCAGCCGCGACGCCGTGCCGGACCCGATCAAATCCCCTGAAAACGACAACGCAAACGACTCATCCAGTTCCGATGACGATGCGGACGAGGACACCTCCGCTTCCGACAAGGACCGTGACTCGCAGTGGCCTCTAGTAACCGGATACGGCGCGTATGTCTCGAACATCCCATCCATCGTCAATGGCAAGCAATGGATGACCGGCATGGAAGACAGGCAGACCATCGCCACGGATATCGCTCAGGCCTGCGCCAAGCTCAACAAGGACGAAGCGCTGAATTCCATGCCTTCAATCAGGAACTCCGAGGTAGGCGGCGTGAAGAAGATCCCGACCATCAGCGAACCGTTGCTGGCTGTCAGCGCCAGCAATCTCAAGTCCGCGCTGATCGACCCCGGATATATTTCCTTGGCCGATGCCGGTCTGTGATTCATACTCGTCACGCCGCTAGCCGCCTGCGATGTCTCTTCCGTACGGCCCTGTTCCGGCCGACAATCACCGTTAAATCATGACGGTTTCAGTACGATTTTTCGACTCCCCGCATATTGCTGTGGATCAAGATAATCGGCCGTTCCTCGCTTGAGGCCCCAATGCAGGCAACGGTCTTCGCAATGGTCCGAGCTGCCTTCAACGATGCCTACGGGCTGTCTGCGGGAGATCGTATCCCCCACTGAAAGCTCGGTAACGGCCGGTTCGAATGTCGACGTGACACCTCCACGATGCCGTACACTCACCACATCTTTGCCAGCTACTTTGCCAGCAAAACTCACGGTCCCTGCCTGTGGTGACAGAATTACGGTACCTTGCTCCGCAACAAGATCCACTCCGCGATGACCTGGTGCCCACGGGTTGATCGGCCGCTCGAACTGTTGTTCGACCTGTGGATCGTCGACCGGCCAGTCGAACCGGGATTCGCACTGATTGCCATTGCGCCACGCCAAATCAGACATATCGGTGAAATCCTCCACCGTGTATGCCGCATCTCCGGTCACCGCAGTATCCGCATGCGCAACATGCTGAGGCGTGGATTCCAGCCCTACTCCCAAGGCAAGCAGCAGGCCGATAACGGCGGTCAACGCGATTATGGCATCCATACGCCGTTGCCGTTCCTGAGCCCGCTGACGCGCCTGCTGACGCCGCCTGCTGGCACGTCGGGCTTCGTCGCGACGCCAATCAAACAACAGTGGTGCATTCATGAGATTCCTCCCCATAGTGTGAGTGTGATGCGATTCCGGCTTCTTTGCCGGTGATACCCACCTTGAGGGGTCCGAAACAGGATGTCCAGCCAGAACGACCTATGTGGTTCTAGCTTCCGAAGTTATCCACAATGAAATTTCGCGTGACAGTATCGCCGCATCGTCATGTTGTTCGACCTTCAGCCGCGGCCGATCCATGTCACAACCGCTGCCATGCAGTGACAGCGGAACATCAGAACTCTTGTGATTGTTCCCACTGGGTTCGCATACTCAGACGGTTGTTCCGTTTCACCGATTCCAGTATTTGCCAAGCAGACACCAGCTCCTCCCGGGGGCTGAGCATTTCATCAGTATTCGCCGTTCCATAGCCAGCTCCTCTACCGTTAGTCGCTAGTGTATATCCGTGTTCGGTTTTTGGCTGTATGAGATAGTATTCGATGAGTCCGATTCTGCGGAATTCAGCGCGACATGCCCTACACGCATGTAATTTGCTTTTTCGTGGCAGGCATGTAAGATATGTGACTTGTGCGCGAGAGAAATCTCAAACACAGCAGACATTCCTGCGTAGCTCAGTTGGCAGAGCATCCGACTGTTAATCGGACGGTCACTGGTTCAAGCCCAGTCGCAGGAGCTCACCTGAACGGGTAACTCCGGCCGGGATGAAAATTGAATATTCCTGCGTAGCTCAGTTGGCAGAGCATCCGACTGTTAATCGGACGGTCGCTGGTTCAAGCCCAGCCGCAGGAGCTCACCTGAAGCCACCGGCGTGTCGCCGGTGGCTTTCTTGTTTCCCGTCATCTGATTTATTTGATCCAGTTGAACGCGCAGTGCGACCGCTTGGCGTTCGATCTCCATCTTCATGGCACTGTCATCAAGTAGTTTTTCAATACTTGTATCGAGGCTCTGGGCAACATTGACCGCGCTAATCAGAGACCAATGAGTAATGCCTTTGAGTCGTTGAGATACAGCCCCTTCGCTTGTAACCCCCATCGGCTGCATCAGTGATTTCTGGGTTCGCTTCAGCTGCTTGCGGCGGGCGTCCACATTGTAGTTGAGCACACGTTCTGTGTATTCGCCCAAGGTATCGGGGGGTGTCTGATTCGCCTGATCTGCGGATAATAATGTACGCATATTCTAATCCTATTCTATCAATAAACCTTTATCTCATTAAGATACTCTAGTTTGCGATTTGACTTTAGTCAAACCAAAGTGTATTCTAAAAACATTAGTTAGGCTAAAGACTTTAGGAAAAGAGTAGATATGGCTTCTCCGATGAAACAGTGGAGGAAGGATCACGATGTGACTCAGGCTGCCCTTGCTGCCGACATGGGCCAATCCGCTTCCACTCTTTCTCAGAAAGAGAACGGGCATTTGGGCTGGCAGCAGAAGGACTTGCTGTTTCTTTATGACCACTACGGACTTTCCGCTGATTTCGTTCTTGGCATCAATAACCTGCCCTCTTGCGAGAAGGCAATCACTTGATGGCTGGACCCAGTAGAAGAGGAGGTTAGTGGTTTTTCTCATTTCAAGAAAATGCCCGGTCTCGATCTGATACATCGAAACCGGGCGTATGCAACACATCCAATGTTGAACGATTCCCTAGTCGCCAAACTTTTGAATCGTTCGCATTGCCTTTTAGATTATGGAGGCTGCACAAATGTCTAGTGTAACCGAAGTCGCTGTGCCGACTTCTGATTTTGATGGTAACGCCCCCGTGAATGGTTCGCGGTGCATGGCGTCTACATTTTCCGAATCCCTGTATTGGCGACGTTCTGCCCGGCGCTACGAGCTGGCGGGTCTTGCCGCTTCGATGCTGGCCGCGTTGTCGTGCGTGGTTTTTCTGGCGATTCTGCTTGCCGCGAGGAATCTGCTTCTGCCGGGATTCGCTTTGGTGCCGGTGGCCTGCGGCCTGGCTTGTGTGGGTTGCTGGTGCGACCGTAACTCGCGCGATGCCTGGGATTTCGCTTTCTGGTCCCTTCACGCGGAGGTGAGGCAATGACCATGACCGTTGGCGCGCGTTCCCTCGATAACGAGGAGCGCTCGAATTTCCGGGACTACATGTCCCTGTTGTCCCTGTCCGTGGATGCGTCGATGACCGTGAGGGAGATCATGGCGGTCGCCTATCTGATCGGCCGGCATGACGCGCTTCGTGACGTGCGGAACGCTTCGTCGCCGGCTCGGACGGTGAACCGTCGTCTGATCCATGGCGGTCCGTCGGATTGCGTGTTCAATCGCGGCTACGAGGCCGGTGCGGGCATGGTGTCCGACGAGATCGACGCGTTGATGCGCGACGTGGAGGCCCTCAGCGGCGATGACGCGGTGTTCTCGATGCTCAGGCATCCCTCGGTGAGCGGGGGTGATGAATGGTGGAATTGGTGATCCTGCTGTTCGTGGTGCTCGCGGTGGCCTGTTTCGGCCTGCTGCTGCCGTTCCTGCGTCTGGCAGTCGGCATCGTGCTTCTCGCGGTCATACTCGTGATCGTCGTCGTCATCATTCTCGCCGCGTCCTATCTGCTGACGTTCGCCCTGTGCCGCGCGGCCACGCGCCGCGACATGCTTGAGGCCCGTTGGCGTGAGGAGTCGGCCGGTTCCGTGAGTGAGGAGAGCCATGAGAGCGCATGAAACGCATGAGCGTGCCGGGCGTCATGGCGGCTTCCCGCCCCATGGGTTCGCTTCGGGCCTGTTGGCGGCCTGCCCGTCGGACGGCAGCCACGACTTCTACCTGTCGATGATGCTCGACGTTCCCGTGCCGCGCGTGCCCATGCTGCGCGCACGTCTGCAAGACTCCCGCCGAGGGGGTGCCGAATGAGCGTGAACGCGGTCGATTGGGCGCTCAGGTTCGCGCCCGTGGATGCCAAGCATAATGGTGCCGCGCGCGTGCTGATGTGTCTGGCGAACGTGGCCGACGACGAGGGGCGCAACGCGCATCCGACGCACAGGAAGCTGGCCGCGTGGTGCAAGTGCAGCGTGAGCACGGTCAAACGCCACCTGTCATGGCTGGAAGCGAACGGGCTGATCCGTCGCGGCGACCAACGCCAGGCCGGGCATTTCAGCGAGTGGCACCGGCCCGTCGTGTGGGATCTGTGCCTGGGGAACCGTCTGGAGCTCGACCCCGACTTCTTCGACTCGAACGACATCGACTCGACCCGAGGCGGACGGCCTTCCACGGAAAACAGGGCGAAGGGAAACCCCGGCTCACACGTGGACCGTGGTTATGGCGACGGGGACACGGGAAAACCCCAGCTCACGGGTGAACCACGGTTCACAGCTGTGACCCCACCCCCAGCTCACCTGGTGAGCCACAGTACGTCCCTAGTACGTAATAACCCCTCTGCCCCTACGGGGCATCTCCCCGCAAGCGGAGAGACCTCCCCGGACGATGACGGAATCCGCGATGACGGTTCATGGGCCGACGCCGCCGGAGCCGAACCCCCAAGCAGCGAATCCGCCGAGGCCGGTTCCGACGCGGAGGCGGTGTGCCGCACGATGGCGGACGGGCTGCGCGCCATGCCGCCGATGCCGGTGCCCGAACCGTTGGCCCGGCCCGGCAAACGCGAACTCGACGCCGCCCGACGGCTGATCGCCCGCCACGGCATGCCACTGGTGCTGGCCGTGGCCGAATGGGCGTCGCTGCCGCCTTCCAAGACCGACAAGGGCGACGCTTCCGGCAAACCGTATGACGGTTTCTGGCGTCGCACGCTCACCGGCCCCCGCTCCCTCGCACGGCACTGGGACCAGGTATGCCTCCAGATGGCCGACGACCCCCACGGGCGTCGCCTGCTCGCCGAACACGGCATCCTCGCCGACAAGGGCGAAACGGCGCAGCCGCCGAGCGCGGAATCCACGCCGAAGGTGCCGAACTACGGCATCCCCGACAACCTGGACCGGCGCGTGTGGAAACTGCTCGACCCTTACGACTTCGATGCGGGCAACGACGGGTTCGAGGCACCGCGCACCCTGCGTCGGATGTTGAAGCGCGTCCCCGCGAACGACGCAGAAGGCGAACGCAATGCCGTGCTGGAGGCATTGCGGGCGGGCCGCGCCTTCCTGGACGCGGAATCCAGGGAGAAGGACGACGGCTTCGGGCGGCGGAAGCCGGCTGGGACCGGGCCGGCGTCCGTCCGTTTCGGCTTCATCGGCGGCCGTGGGCCGAAGGAGGTGCCGGCATGTTCCTGAAAGGCGAATGCGCGGATTTCCCCGACTCGTGGTCGGACCGCATGTGGGGGCCCGACGACCTTCCCAACCAGCGAACCCAATACGAGCTGCGCCGCGCGGCGGTGCGGATCTGCGAGGCCTGCCCGGTCAGGGCCGAATGCCTCGCGTTCGGCATCATGGTCCGGGACCAGTACGGCATCTACGGCGGACTGCCCCTGCGCGCCCGACGCCAGGTGCTGAAGACCGCGCGGGAGGCCGGATTCCGGTTCGGCCCCGACGACCCGACCGCCGAACAGCGGCTCGCCCGGTACATCCGCGAGAACCCCGAGATCGTGGCGGCGGCACGCGAACGCGAATGCAAACGCCGCAAGACCGAGCAGCGCAACGCGCGCCAGCAACGATGGCGCGCCACCACACGCTCGACCGGCAAGGCGAAGGCCCCGGCCGCCGCCACACACACCCCGCCCTTGCAGGACACCCTCTTCTGAAGACAATCCGATACAGATAACCGGTCCGGCCCCATAAGGACGAACCATTCCGGAAACCCGTATACGCGGCAAACCGTGGAACCGTGCACCCGTGGACACGGGAAGCCGGAAACCCGAATGAAAGGAACAATCCCAATGACCACGAACACGAAAACGGTGGCCTTCGTCAACCTCAAGGGCGGGGTCGGCAAGACCACCAGCGCCATCGGCACCGCCGAAGCACTCGCCCGACTGGGCCATACCGTGACGGTGCGCGACGCCGACCCGTCCGGCGCGGCGACCCTGTGGGCGCACAAGGCCCTATCGGCCGGCCGCCCACTGCCCTTCGGGGTGGAGGTCGTCAACCGGTTCACCGTCGCCGCGCCCGCCGAGGAGGAATGGGTGCTGATCGACACGCCTCCCTTGCAGACCGATCTGGTGGAGGCGGCGGTGGACGCGGCCGACCTCGTGCTGCTCGTCACCACCACCGGCCCCATCGACCTGGAACGCATGCTGGAGACCATCCGGCAGATCAACAAGCCCTCCTCGGTGCTGCTGACCCAGACCCGCTACGGCACGCGCAGCCTCAGGCACGCCGAGGAGTTCCTGGCCGAGAACGGACTGGCCCATTGCAGGGAGACCATCCCGTACAAGGAGGCCATGCGCCTCGCGCCGGACGAGGGCCGGTTCCCGTCCGCCTCGGGCTACGGGCTTATCGCCAAGGAACTCAGCGACGCATTCAACGCCTGACACCCGCAGAACCGGAAACCCGGAAACCCGTGTCCACGCAAACCCGTGGACACGGGGACACGGAAAGGAACAACATCATGGAGATCAACAAGCCGATGACCACGAGGAACATGCTGGCATCGACCCTCACCGACTACAAGAAACCGGTCAAGCTGCCCAAGATCACGGTGGAGCTCGACCCCATGCTCAAGAAACGGTTCAAGGCCGAGGCCGTGCGACGCGGCACCACCATCCGCGACATGCTCACGGCATGGATCGAATGCGACTGCCCTCCCCTCGACGCGGCGGACGCAAGGGCCGAGGCGAAGCAAGACGGAAGAAGGAGTGGATGATGACGGATGACATCGAGGAGCGGGCCGCACTGGCCCGTCGCGGGGTCATGGACCATTCGGATTGCGAGGAGTGCACGGAGGACTGGACGTTCCTGATGCGTCAGGGACGGCGGGAGTTCCCGTTGGGATTGCGCACGGTGCTCGCGTGCCTCGCGTTCGCCGAACGCGAGGGCGCGGTGCCCGAGCTGCCGGCGGATTGGTGGGTTAGAATCAACAGGAGGTATCGATGACGACGATGCGCGGCGAGGGGAGCCGACTATGGATGTGTTCAAGGCATGGCCGGGAAGGGCGGAAAGCATCGTGATCAGCCAGGAGTCATACATGAGGTGCACCGGCGGCGTGGCCCCGTGGCGTCGTGACGGCGACAAGGGGCCGTCCTACTACGCGGTGTGCCCGCTGTGCGACAATCCCATCCAGATCGTCGGCCTGTTCCGCCGGCAGGAGGAAAGCCGTGCGCGTCGGCCCTACGGGCGACACCACCGGGGCGATGTGCCGGGCCTGTGCCGCTACGACGAGGACGCCTATCTGCACTGCCCGTATGCGGATCCGAACCATCGGACGGACATCCGAGCGAGACGTCATCCGAAGGACCAGACCGGGCGGGCCCTGTATGGTCTCATGCGCGGCGAGTTCGACCGGGTGGCGCTGGCGTGGGAACGGTTCTCCGGCATCCATCTGGGGCCGGGGGCCGCCCGTGACATGCTTCGCAAATGGCGGGACGACCAGGGATGGCGCTACTACGACGCGACCTACGGCAATCTGCCGCAGATGCTGTTCTTCGCGGCCGGCGGACAGAACCTGGTCAAACGCTACATCGTGCCGGACAGCCCGTTGCACGAACGGCTGAAAGGCGTGCCGCGGGTGAGATTCACGCCGACGCGCTCCCGGTACGTGCAGGTGGACAAGGCCGGGCCGGGGTTCCTTACTCTGGATTTCCTGCTGTACGCCCGGCGCATCGAATGGGACGGACAGCACATGAACGAGACGTTCAGGCTACGCGGTCTGCTGGGCCGCGATGACGGGCAACAGGCCTTCGATGACCTGACCCTCGACGTCGATCAGGACTGGCTCCCCCACACAGCGGACGCCCAGCCCGGCCGCGACGAGCGGCTACTCGACATCGCGCGGGAAACGCTGCAATCCGACGCGGGTATCCCGGCAGATCAATAAAGCGTTATCAATGCAAGGAGAACAATGATGAACGAGAACGACAAGACGGAAATCCTCGAACCCGTCGAAACACCCGCCGAGAACATCACAGAGCCAAGCAAGGATGGAAGGAAGTGTCCGAAGTGGCTGCTGCCCCTGGTCGCGTCCGTCTGCGCGGTGATTCTGGTCGTGGCCGGCATCATCGGCTGGAACGCTTACAGCGGCGCGAAGCTCGCCGAGGCCAAGGAGGCGTGCGCCACCGCCGCCGACACCGTGCGCAACAATGCCAATGAATACAACGCGCTGCTCAACGGCGATGCCGCCGATGCCGCCGCCGTCAAGGCCGAACAGGTCAAGGACTCGAAGACCGTCGAATCCTTGGGCAAGGAGCTCAAGGCCTCGGCACCCGAATACGAGGGCTGCGTGGCCGAAAACGCGCAAGGACTGGATGCCGCCGCCGTGAAGCTCAATGAACAGGCCGACTGGTACGAGACCCACGAGAAGAGCCTGTCGAAGGCGGTGAGGGCCGTCGTCGAATCCAAGGCCGCGAAGAGGCTGGATGACGCGAAAACGAATCTGACGGCGAAGCTGGACGAGGCGTCGAAGCTGCTTGCGGATTCGGACGGCAAGGTCGCGGACAACGCCACCCGCGACGCATTGTCGAACGCCATCGACGCGGCGAACGGGCTGAAGGACGGGAACGATCCGGCGAAGATCGACGGAGCGCGCAAAACGCTGGAGGATGCCATCAACGGCGTGAACGCGAGCGTCCAGGCAAAGACGGACGCGTATGCGCAAGCCGCCGCAGCGGCCGCAGCGGCAGCCCAGGCTCAGGCGCAGGCCCAATCCACCTACAGCGGCGTCTCCTCCTACTCCGGAGGCGCGTACAGGCGCACGGAAGGCTCCACTTCCGGCTCCAACACATACCGTGGCACCACATCGGGCGGCTCCGGCCCGGCCGCCGCCGCCCCAAAGCCGAACCTCAACGGCGCTTACGGCTGCGGCAACAGCTGCACCGGCAAGGATGATGGCTATTACCATCACTGATCGATGAATGACTGATTATGGCTCGTATCGGGAAACCGGTACGGGCCTTTTTCATGGATTTCGCAAAGGAAAGCCATGTCCCTGTGAACCTGTGCCCCCGCATTCCCGTGTACCCGTATTGCCGGGAAATACTTCCGGATTTTTTGTAGACGCCATGCTCCGTGGTTCGGCGTGTCGTCTGTGAGGCTTGTTGGTGGCTGCCGGGCCAACCGGTGGCTACCTCCCGTTATTCCTGCGGTCGGAAGCCCCGCCACCCCTTGAAAAAAGAGGCGGCGGGGCCATGACCGGAACGATTGAGGGAGGGGATGAACAGACAAGGTTAACGGAGGTTCATTTACATGAACTTTGGCAGGAAGATGATGAAGGCCGGTGTCGCGGCGGTGGCTGCGATCGCCACGCTTGGTGCCGGCGGCGTCGTCGCATCGACCGCGTTCGCGGGCGGTGGCGGCGGCAACCAGCCCGGCACGGGCGGCGACCTGGCCGCGGTGCAGTTCTGGCAATACAAGGACGATGCTTCGGGCGCATGGGGTCCGGCCACGAGTCTTGATTCGGTGCGCGCCGCCATGAACAATGCCGGCGTGACGTTGGAGGGCGATGGCGTCACGAAGGCGCAGACCGCATTGGACCAAGCCCGCACGGAATGCGAGACCGGTTTCCAGCGGCGTCACCCCGGCGAGGGCAACGGCGACTGCCGAGTGGTCGCAGTCGGCGCGGTGCCAGCCGTCATCGGCGGCAACTACATCTACAACGGGTCCGGCGTGGCTTCGCCGACCGGGACCGGCGGCTGGTACGACAACTGGAACACCTACGTAGCTCCAGGAACATACCAGTATGGCAGCACCGTATATAGGACCTCATATCCGTTCGATGATGATCCGTCGAACAGCGTGGATGCGATCATGCGTCGTAATGTGGAGGCTTCCAGCAAGCCCTCGATCGTGGTGATCGTGCTGGACAAGTACCAGCCCGCGCCGCCCTCATATCACCTGAGCATCAGCACGCAGGCTGCGGAGATGTCGGGCCAGTCGGGCGACACCAAGGACGCTTCGG
>ERZ773239.1441-NODE-1441-length-17905-cov-12.531933_pt1 | contig 17905 bp, 16 predicted proteins | sample MGYA00580521_ERZ773239 | MGnify/ENA primary metagenome ERZ773239 (study PRJEB29015, sample SAMEA2737801) | human gut metagenome | biome: human gut; feature: human-associated habitat; material: faeces | place: China | collected 2012 ... | reverse complement strand
AGTATTTTCTGCTTAATGCGGATAGTTTGGAGTTTTAGAAATATTGCTGGGATATCGCCAACGAAGTAATGAAAAATAGTGAAAAAATAGTGTAATTTTAGTGGAAAAACAATTCGCAAAACGATATAATATATGGATGAAATGGAGGTGGAACATGTGATTAAAGTTACTCTGACAAATGAAATTTTAAAAAGAATATCGGAAATAGACGAAAAACGTTTTTCACTTAGTTCGATAGAAATGCCACCTGTTACAAAAAACAGGCTAAGAAAAAACTCCAAGAAAAAAAGCTCCTATGCTTCTAATAAGATTGAAGGAAATCCATTGACTGAAAAACAGGCAAATGAAGCTATTGATAGTGATCCGCACAAACATTTTTTAAAGCCGGAACAGGAAGTGCGAAATTACTTTTTGGCCTTAAATGTTTTAGAAGAAAAGCTGAAAAAGAAGGAACGTTTTTCAAAAGAAATGATTTTAGAAGTGCAGGCAATGGTTGAAAAAGGTGCTTCAAAAGAAAAGATAGGCCTAAGAGGCCCTATGCCACCAGGGATGCTATTTGCAGTATATGATTCCGAGACAGGCGCAGCGGAATATATTCCGCCAGAGTACATTGATATTCCGGATTTACTGGAAGAGCTTGTTGAATATGTAAATACTACAGATGATCATCCGCTGATTATCGCTGCTATAGTTCATTATCAATTGGTTACCATTCATCCTTTTGAAGATGGAAATGGAAGAACAGCCAGATTAATGTCAGGATATATCCTTGATTATTATGGATATGGTTTTAATGGAATAGGTTCTTTGGAAGAATATTTTGCCTATGATCCAGATGAGTATTATGCATCACTGCAAATGGGGTTGCCGGCGTTATATTATTCAGGAAGAGAAAATCCTCCTCATCCAGAAATTTGGATTAATTATTTCTTGAGAATGATGGAATTGTATTCTAAAAAAGTATACGAATTGTCAAAAGAATCCGAGAACGATGAGTTAGATGGAAGCCTGTCCTATTTAAATACAAAAGAAAAGGAATTCTTAGCATTTCTGTTAAAAAAGCGATTATATGCGTTTACCCCAATTGAAGTAAGCAAAATGCTCGGTGTAACCAACAAAACGATTATTAATAGATGTGCAAAGCTGGTAAATAATGGCTTGTTAATTCCAATTATTGTCAAAACACGGGTCCGATCTTATCAGTTAAGTGATTTTTCAAAGACAAATGAGAAAAAGATCTTGAAAAAACTATCGTAATAGAAACATAAAATTTGGTGTGGGGGGGGGGTGAAACGCAAACCATTAATGATATACAAGGGTGGTAATAGCTGACGGGGATACATCAACGATTGTTGTATTCCCGTCAGCTTTGTATTTTTACTGTTTTTCTCCGGCAATCACCAGATATTCATAGGTTGGACGGAAATCGGTGTTGTCGCATTGCTGGCGATATTGCATGAAAATGCGATCCATAATATGCGGTATTTCTGTCTCCGTCGGTTCAAACAGGATGATCAGATACTGCATGGAACTGTAACGGGTACAGATATCCACACGGCGAATCTTCTGGCGGATAGCCTTTTCTATACATTCCAGAGCCTGTTCAATGGCTTCTATATTCGGAATCGTGTCGACAGCTGTTTCCATGGTGACCATCACAAGATAACAATGACATTGGCTGCGAATACTGAGCTGACTCATATACTCATATTGACGGGCAAAGTCACGGTAATTCAGATCCATGGCACCGATGTAGGTGCCGCTTTCCCGCAGGGATTTGGCTACGAGCTGAAGATCTTTGCCAGTACTGGAGGTAAGAAGTTCTTTACGGTCAATCTGCTGATAGAAGAAGAACTGATTTTTACCGTTCTGTTTGACATAATATAAAGCTTTATCCGCTTTCTGGTAACAGTTTTCAAAGTTATCACCGGCTGTGCACATACAGATTCCGGCGGAAAGCGTAGCACTTCTGATTTCGACATCTTTGGAAATGGCCAAACGGAACTGATCGAAGAGTTCCTGCATTTGTGTTGTGACAGAATCATGAGTTGCACTGCTGCTTTCTGAAAAGTCATCCAGATCAGGAATCTGATTTTCGGTGAGCAATGTCAGAAATATATCTGCAATTTCAGGGTCGAATTGTGTGCCCTTGTTTTTGAGAATCTCTTCATAGATTTCATCCTGAGACAGAGCATTACGGTAAATGCGGCGGGAATTCATGGCATCGTAACAATCAGCAACAGCGATAATACGGGCATAAATCGGAATTTCAGTGCCTGCAAGACCGTCAGGATAACCGCTTCCGTCATAGTGTTCATGGTGATTTCTTGTCACTTCGGCAACATGTGGGATCAGCGTGACATCTTTGAGGATTTCGGCACCGATAATTGTATGTTTTTTCAGAAGATTATCTTCATCCTCTGTCAGTTGGGTCGGTTTGTTTAAAACAGAATCCGGGATACCGATTTTGCCGATGTCATGCAGATGTGCGGCATGTTTCAGGTTGATGATTTCATCCTGTGACCAGCCGAGTTCTTTGGCAATTAATGCGGCATATTCCGCCACACGGTAAGAATGACCGCGGGTGTATTCGTCTTTGGCTTCAATTGTTGTTGCAAGGGTCTGCATCATCTGCAGAGATATGCGTTCTGTTTGCTGTTTGCTTTTTTCAACTTCAATTTTCTGACGGTGCAATTCCATATCCTGAAGGTTTCTGAGAGTTCGGATGATATTGACAAAAAGCAGGATGATCATGCCAATGCCGATGAACAATCCGGATATGCTGGTAACAAAATAAACAGAAATCGCTTCTATAGAGATACATATGATGGATGCCAACAGCCCCAGAAGAAGAAGCCGGTCTGATTTGCGGTTGCTGCTGCGCATATAAATAAACAAATGGATAAACACAACGACAAGTATCGAACAAAGGATGATTTGTCCGATTGGAAGCGTTTCCATATAGTCTGCAATGCCGAAAAATGTCAGAATAGAACAGACAGCGAAATCCAAAAGCGCCAGACCCCCGAGGATGGTATACAATCTGCGATGAAGCTGCTTCTGGATGCTGTCTGCATAGAGCAGAATCGGAATCGGACACAGAAGAATCATGACAAAGCAGAGCGAACCCAGAGCGGAGGCATTTGGAACTAATATCTGCCGCAGTTTGGATTCTCCCATCATCCAGACACCGCCCATTATCATACACCAGCCAAGGTATTCCATATCAAAACTGGAATGATAGATCATGCCGAGTGCCAGGCTGAAAAGGATCGTTACCAGACCGGTAAAAAAGATGAAAATGGCAATATAAGTTGCAGGTCCGTATTGATTCAAAATAGTGAGCCAGATATCTGTTTTGTCACCGCAGAGAACCGTATTGACAACACCGGAATAATTATAAGTATGGGTTGTCAGCTCGATGCGGAGTTCTTTGCCGGCATCGGCCTCCGAAGTCTCACAGAAAATATAACGGCTGGCAGAGTTTTTGCCGGCCAGTCGTGTCTCGCTGGTGTTGTAAGAAGCGCGCAGTGTGCCATTGATATAGAATTTGACATCCTGAAGGGAGGAACGAATGGCCATGGTATTCTCGTGATAGTCTTCCGGAAGACGTGTGGTAAGTACCATTGTCTCACCCACAGGCAGATCATATCGCCCTGGGACAGTAATTTCTTCAGAGGTTCCATCAGACTTCTCCCAGGTAAAAGTACCGGTGTAGATCATGGAATCTGAATTAACATTCAGTCGGCGTTCATCGGCACCGAAAAACTGCATGTAAGTAAACCAGCCGAGAATGGCAAACATTAAAATATAGAAAAAAATCCGGGATACTCGGGTGGCATCCGGGGGATTTTGGTGGGACATAATCAACTCTTCTTATGTTAAGAACAAAATACGGCAAAAAGTGTTTTTAATAAAATTATCATAGCATTCATTCGGTCGTTTATAACAGTCAGCCATCTGAACAATGTCATAAGGTGTCGGATCCTGAAGATTGTATTCGATTTTTTCAATTCGTGAAGCAGAAACACCGGTCATCATTTCACTGGCCCTTTCTCTTGTCAGTTCACATTCTTCACGGCAGATCTGGTAGATGTTTTTGTTTGCTCTTGTTGATTGTCTTCCCATTGTAAAATCCCTCTTTATGGTTTATACTCCAAAACGGAGAAATAAACAGTGTTATTTCTATATGTTCAAAGTTTATTTTTATTACTTTCTTTATTATAATAGAAGCATAGCATTACAGCAACGGCTAATTTATCTGTGCCGGTTATTTGAAATAAGTGAAAATTTCAAAATCGTTATTATGAGAGATAGAAGGGGAGAAGAATATGTTAACGTTGTTATTTATTATTTGTTTTTTCGCAGTTTTTGGAAAACTGTTGATGTTTGGTATTAAAGCTGCCTGGGGAATTTCAAAATTCCTGCTGACGATTGTCCTGCTTCCGGTTATTCTGATCGGATTGGTTGTGGGCGGTCTGATCTATCTGGCATTCCCGATTCTAATCGTTGTGGGAATTGTCGGATTGCTGCTGTAACGCAGTAATCATAAAATCATACAGGGAAAAATCAGAAAGAGAGAATGAAAATGGCAGAGGAGAAAGACAAGCAGAAGCTGGCTCAGCCGGTTTTATTGAGACCGCATCATGGTATGTGCCTTGCTTATTTTAAAGGTGAAGGTTACAGCGATGGTTTTTCGGCGCATATGAAAGACGTATTGGATGAATTGCAGAAAGGAATGAATGTACGGCTGCATGTGGGGATAGATGAGATTTGTTCTGCCTGTCCGAATAATCGGGAGGGCCGATGCACAGATGTGGCTTTGGTTGAAAAATATGACAATGCCGTGCTGGAGGCCTGTGCTCTGGCAGATGGGGAGCAGTTAGCCTTCGATGATTTTACTGAAAAAGTGCAGAATCAACTTTTGGTGACAGGAAAGAGGAAAGAAATCTGCGGAGGCTGTAAATGGAATAGTATCTGTGAGAATGAAAAGAGTCGATGGGAGAAATAATGTATACAGCATAATAGACAAAACCAGGGTTACATTATTGATAATTATATGCTATAATGCGTAAAAGACAGACGAAATGACTGCCGGGAGAACGGTACTCTATTCGAATGTCACAACAGTAAAAGAATTCAAGACAATTGAATAAAAGCATACTCTGATGGCAAGGAATATCCGAGCAGGAATAGTAAACTGGAAATTATAGGGAAGATAGTTTATCTTTTCGTATACATAATTAGAAGCTCCTTTACCGTCAGATAAAGGAGTTTTTTTCTTTGTTGAATAAAATACGAAATTATTATTATATATAGAACCTTGGAACAATGTATCTGATACATCGTTCCAAGGCCATATGGAGGTTTATATGCTGAAGGTAGCAGTTTATGGTAAGGGCGGCATTGGCAAGTCAACGATTACTTCCAATCTGGCAGCAGCTTTTGCGGCCATGGGGAAGAAGGTTATTCAGATCGGATGTGATCCGAAGGCAGATTCAACGATCAATCTGCTTGGGGGTGAACCGCTTCGACCGGTGATGAATTTTATGAGAGAAGAAGACGAAGAGCCGGAGCGACTTGAGGATATTTCAAAGGAAGGGTTCGGCGGCGTGCTTTGTATTGAGACTGGCGGCCCGACACCGGGACTTGGCTGTGCCGGAAGAGGCATTATTGCAACATTTCAGTTGTTGGAAGATCTGAAACTATTTGAGACATACAAGCCGGATGTGGTGTTGTATGATGTGCTGGGTGATGTTGTCTGCGGTGGATTTGCAGCACCGATCCGTGAGGGCTATGCGGAGAAGGTACTGATTGTTACATCCGGTGAGAAGATGGCTCTTTATGCAGCCAATAATATTTCAAGCGCTGTGAGAAATTTTGAAGATCGCAGCTATGCCCGTATTTTCGGAATTGTACTGAACCATCGCAATGTGGAGAATGAGACAGAGAAGGTGCAGGCCTTTGCAGAGAAGAGTCATATTCCGATTGTGGGAGAGATTCCGAGAAGTGATGAGATCATCCGCTATGAAGATCAGGGCAAGACTGTCATCGAAGGCGACAGAGATTCCGAGATCAGTCAGAGATTCTTTGATCTGGCCAATCTGCTTCTGGAAGATGGGGCGAAGAAAGCCCAGGACGGCGAATAAATCCGGAGGAGGAAATTTATTATGATGCAGGATGCATTTTTTTGTACAGTCGGTGAGCTGGCGGCAATGGGAAGAGAGAATATCCCGACGCAGTTTATTTCCGGCGCACATTTAATATACAGTTCTCCAGCTACGCTGGCCTTTAATTCACCGGGTGCGGAAGGTTTTGGCGTCAAGCGTGCAGGGCTGGCAATCCCTGATTCTATTATGCTGATCGTGGCACCGGGATGCTGCGGCAGAAATACATCATTGATCAGTTCCATGAGAGAATATGATCAGCGGTTCTTTTATCTGATGATGGATGAGACGGATATTGTTACGGGGCGTCATTTGAAGAAGATACCGAAAGCAGTGAAAGAGATCTGTGACAGCCTGGAGAAGAAGCCGTCAGTTGTGATGATCTGCATTACCTGTGTGGATGCACTTTTGGGAACAGACATGGAGAGAGTCTGTCGAAAAGCCCAGGAGGCGGCAGGTCTTCCTGTGAGACCATGTTACATGTATGCGTTGACCCGTGAAGGCAGAAAACCGCCGATGGTACATGTTCGTCAGTCCTTGTATTCTCTGCTTGAACCGCGTAAGAAAAAGGGGAATGTAGTGAATCTGCTGGGCTTTTTTTCACCCCTTGTGGATGATTGTGAGCTATATGATCTGCTGCATCAGGCAGGTGTGAAGACCATTCATGAGATTTCTGCATGCAGGGATTATGAGGAATATCAGACCATGTCGGAAGCTAATTTCAATCTGGTGCTGCATCCTGAGGCGAGATTTGCGGCGGAAGATTTTCATGACAGGTTGAAGATTCCTTTTATCGAATTGACCCGATTGTATCAGATTGACAAGATCGGCAGCCAGTACAGAGCTTTCGGCAAGGTGCTGGGTGTGACTTTTGATGATCAGGCAGCGGCAGAAAGCGCACAGAAGGCAGTGGATGCCTTTAAGGCGCAGTATCCGGAGACTGCATTCGCGGTTGGGGAATGTATGAACGGCGATGCTTTCGAACTTTCCTTGGCATTAGTACGATACGGATTTAAGGTGCCTGAGATTTACGGCACCATCACCGCTGAGAACTTTATTTATATCAAGCAGCTGGCGGCTTTAAGCCCTGAGACGAGAGTGTATTCCAACATGGAACCGACCATGCTGTATTATGATGGTGAGAATTCAGGTGTGAATATGGCCATTGGCAAGGATGCGGCCTATTATCATCAGAATTGCCCGAATGTCATGTGGAATCAGGACAGACAGCCTTATGGCTATGCAGGGGTTCGCAGATTGTTTGAGGCTTTGACAGAAGCAGAGAATAGATGGGAGGAACAGCCATGAAAGGATTAAGAAAATATCTGACACCTTTTGCACCGGATCAGTCGGGGGCTGTCTCCGTTTTATATGAACTGGGCGGTATTCTTGTGATCTGTGATGCGGGAGGCTGTGTCGGCAATGTCTGCGGATTTGATGAACCAAGATGGTTTTCAAGGAAAAGTGCTATTTTCAGTGCCGGGCTGAGAGATATGGATGCCATTCTTGGAAGGGATGACCGGTTGGTAGCGAAGCTGACATCGGCAGTTGAGAAACTGGATGTATCTTTTGCAGCGATCATCGGTACGCCGGTGCCGGCGGTGATCGGCACGGATTACAAGGCACTGGGCCGTATGACGGAGAAGAAGACAGGACTTCCGGTGCTGACTATTGATACGAATGGCATGGATTTATATGATAGAGGTCAGGAAAAGGCCTGGCTGGCACTTTTTAAGAAGTTTGTGGTGGATGAGATGCCTGTGAAAAAGGGCAGAGTCGGCATTATCGGTGCAACACCGCAGGATCTGAGTGATTTATCCGCAGGTGATAGATTACGGCAGATATTTGCAGCCGATGGTAAAAAGGCTGTTTGCTATGGCATGGGTGATGGCCTGGATGCGGTGAAGCAGGCAGCTTCCGCGGAATATAACCTGGTTGTTTCACCATCTGCCCTAGAAACGGCCAAATATCTTCAAAAACAGTTCGGAACACCGTATGTTGTCGGTTATCCTTTGGTGAAGACCATGCTGCCGGAAGCTGATTATACAGGCAAAAAGGTATTAATTGTGCATCAGCAGGTGATGGCGAATGCGCTTCGTGAGGAATTAAAGATGCGCGGAGCATCAGAAGTGAAGGTCTGCAGCTGGTTTGACCTGAAACCGGAACTTCGCGAAGAAGATGATGTTTATCTGAAGGAGGAAGATGATTTCACAGAACTGGCAGCGGACAGCAAGTGGGATGTGGTCATTGCGGATGACTGTATGAAATCGATGCTTCCGAAGTTTGATGGACAGTTCATCGGTATCCGGCATTTTGCTGTTTCAGGCAAATTAGGAGGCGCATGCTGATGAATCAGACAGAGACAAGAAAGATTCGTGTTTACGGCATTGTGCAGGGTGTTGGATTTCGTCCGACAGTGAGTCGTCATGCGGTTAAAAATCACATTCACGGAAGCGTCTGCAACAAAGGGCCTTATGTGGAGATTTTTGCACAGGGGTCGAAAGCACAGGTGGATGGTTTCCTTGAGGATTTGGAGAAACGACCGCCGAAGCGTGCAGCTATTTTGAAGATAAATGTTGAACATCTTGATAATAACCCTGAATTTGACGGGTTTGAGATTATAGAAAGTGAAAAGACAAAGGGAGAAATCTTTGTTTCACCGGATATTGCCATTTGTGATGAATGCAAAGAGGAGCTGTATGATCCGAACAACAGACGCTATCTGCATCCTTTTATCAATTGTACCTGCTGCGGGCCGAGGCTGACGATCCTGGATGCGCTGCCTTATGACAGAGAACGGACCAGCATGAAGGAATTTCCGATGTGTCCGGAATGTGCGGAGGAATACAACAATCCGGAGTCGAGACGATTCGATGCCCAGCCGGTGTGCTGCAATGACTGCGGGCCGGAGGTCTATCTGATTGGCCGTGACGAAAGAGGCCGTGAAGCGATCACCTATACGAGAAAAGTGATCGCCTCGGGCGGAATTGCGGCGATTAAGGGAATCGGTGGTTTTCATCTCTGCTGTGATGCCACCAATGAGACAGCGGTTGCGAGACTTCGTGAATTGAAGCGCCGGCCGATGAAACCATTTGCCATTATGGCGCGAAATATGTCGGCAGTTCGGAAGGAATGTCAGGTGACTGAGGTACAGGAGGAAGTCCTGGACGGTCATCAGAAGCCGATTTTGCTGTTGGAGCGGTTGGACAAAGCTGACAGTCAGATCTGTCCGTCTGTGGCGCCGGGCAATCCGAAAATCGGTGTGATGCTGCCGTATGCGCCGGTACAGCTGTTGATTTTTGATTATGATGATGGCATTCAGATGCCGGATTATCTGGTGATGACCAGCGGCAACACATCAGGAGCGCCGATTTGCAGAGATGACAATGATGCAATCGCTGAATTATCTCATCTGTGTGATTGCATGTTGTCTCACAATCGCAAGATCAGGATCCGTGCTGATGATTCGGTAATGGATTATTACAAGGATGAACCTTATATGATCCGGCGCTCCAGAGGTTATGCACCTCTGCCGGTGATGGTGTCGGCACCTTGGAAAGGGCAGGTTCTGGCCGTGGGCGGAGAACTGAAGAACAGCTTCTGCATCGGCGTGGACGGAAGATTCTATCTGTCGCCGTATGTGGGGGATTTGGAAGATCTGCGAACGGTGAATGCATTGCGAGAGACCATTGGACGTCTGGAGACGCTGCTTGAAGTGGAACCGCCGGTGGTGGTCAGTGATATGCATCCAAGATATAATTCAACCATGATCGCGGAAGAATCGGGATTGCCGGTGATCAAAGTGCAGCATCATTATGCGCATATTTTATCCTGCATGGCCGAGAATGACTGTCAGGAACCGGTTATCGGAGTTTCCTTTGACGGAACCGGTTATGGCATGGACGGCACCATCTGGGGCGGCGAAATCCTTCTGGCAGATTATAAGGCATTTCAGCGGTTTGGATGTATTACACCATTCCTTCAGATCGGCGGTGATGCATCCTCCAGGGAAGGATGGCGAATTGCCGTTTCAATGCTGTACGGACAGATGAAAGACCGTGCAGCAGCCATGACAATGATTGAGAAACTGAATCTGTGCAGTGCGCAGGATGCCAAAGTTCAGATGGCCATGGCGGACAGGAAGATCAATGCAGTGATGTCCACCAGTGCCGGCAGATTATTCGACGGTGTCAGTGCCATTTTGGGAATCCGGAAAGCTTCGACATTTGAAGGCGAGGCATCCATGGCATTGGAATTTGCAGCGGAAGCGTATGAGAAAAAACATCAAAACGCAGTTGATCTTCAGCATGTGATGGATGAGATGCGGAAGCAATTTCCGTTAGCCGCATACATAGATAATAAGGAATCGGAATCCACAGAAATAAATAAGCCGGAACAGGTGAAGGCAGTCCTGAACACAGGTGCTTTGGTGAAAACCATTGCGGAAGCCAGACTTGCAGGCGCAGATACAGAAAAACTGGCCTATTTCTTCCATTGGATACTGGCAGAAGAAATAATAGCGGCCTGTCTAAAAGCCAGAAAAGAAAGCGGACGGGGGACAGCAGCATTAAGCGGCGGTGTCTTCCAAAATCAGCTGTTATTGAAAATGGTGGATGAAGGACTTCAGAAAGAGGGCTTTAAAGTATTGAGACATCGCCTGGTACCGCCAAACGACGGCGGCATTGCACTTGGTCAGGCAGTCTACGCTATGGGGTCTTTGAAAAGCTGATTGAGTGAGAATTATAAATGAAAACAGCGGACACCCGTCCGAAACGTTTTCATTTATAATTCTCATCAATGCAGCTTTATCGAAGTAATTCCATAAACAGCGAATAACGACTGACCGAAGTGCAATATAAAAATAGGACAGCAGTCTTAGAAACAGCCGATTTTATCTTTGACAAGCTAGCTTGAACAGAAGAAAATAGGCGGCTGTTATCATAGATTTGTGATAAACGCGGCAAAGTGTTAAGCGGCATAGCATATGACAAAGCCCGAGCCAGGGACAATGTCGAATAGGAAAGAGAAAGTTTTGGGTTTCGAGTTAAGAAACTAAAATCTATGGTGTTGAGATTTATATAGCTGCAAATTCTCAATATTCTTGGAAAAATATATAAAATTAACAGATTCACGGCAGGTGCTTCAACGCCACCGGTACTTAGGCATTGTTTTTTTATGCCTTATGTACCGCTGTAGGCGTTGGCAGCGAGAGCGGCCTGCAGTGAACTGGTAATTTTATATGTTTTTGAAAAACTGGGAGAATTTGCAGCGGATAAGCGAAAGGAGATTTTGAGTATGTGTGTAGGTTTATCAGCGAAAGTTGTTAAGATTAATGATGGTGTTGCAATTATTGATGCGGGCGGTGCTAAACGTGAGATTTCTTCTCAGCTGATTGAAGATCTGGAGCCGGGAGATTATGTCATGGTTCATGCCGGTGTGGCCATTGCCAAGATTACGGATGAGGATGACAGTGAAACAGATCAGGTGCTGGAGGATTTATTCTGATGAGTGAAGAGAAGAAGAAAACGGCGAGAGAGATAATAGAAGGCTATGACGGACCGCCTGTGAGGATTATGGAGGTGTGCGGTACCCATACTCATGAGATTTTCAGACTGGGCATCCGAAAGCTCCTGCCGAAACAGGTAGAATTGATTTCAGGGCCGGGATGTCCGGTTTGTGTCACACAGGTTGGCTTCATTGATGAGGCCGTTTATCTGGCGTTGGAATGCGGCGTGACAATCTGTACATTTGGAGACCTGGTTCGTGTGCCTGGAACGGAGATGAGTCTTGCCGGTGCGAGAGAAAAGGGCGCAAAAGTACGAATTGTGTATTCCCCGGTGGATGCAGAGCAGTACGCTAAGGATCATCCGGAAGAGCAGGTTGTTTTTCTGGCTGTTGGTTTTGAGACAACGACACCGGCCAGCTGTCTGGCTGTAAGAAAGGCATCGGAGGATGGAGTGATGAACTTCGCGCTGTTGGTGGCCAATAAGACGATGCCGGGTGCTTATGCAGCACTGAAAGGCAGCGCGGATGTTTTCCTTTATCCGGGACATGTCAATGCCATTACGGGTACGGAATTGTGTGAATCACTGGTGGAGGAAGGCGTCAGCGGTGTTGTGGCAGGTTTTACAGCCAAAGAATTACTGACAGCATTGGCGGTGGCTTTGGTTAAATTCCAGGAGGGCAAACCGTTTTTCGTCAATGCTTATCCGAGAGTGGTGACACGGGAAGGCAGCCGAGAGGCACAGAAGCTGGTGGCAGATATGATGGAGAACTGTGATACAGAATGGCGCGGACTGGGCATTATTCCGAATTCAGGCCTGCGTCTGAAAAAAGAATGGGAAGCCTACGATGCGAGAAAGAAGTTCCATGTGCCTGAGATGAAAGGACGAAGCAATCCGGCCTGTCGATGCGGGGATGTTCTTCAGGGTAAATGCAAGCCGTCGGACTGCAAGGTATTTGGCAAAGGCTGTACGCCGCAGCATCCGATTGGGGCCTGTATGGTATCCAATGAAGGGGCCTGTTCCGCTTACTATCAGTACAGCTAAAATAAAAAATGTTATAACTGTTCAGAGCCAACCTCCAAAATGCTACGCATTTCGTCGGTGTGGCGTATCCGCCAAATAAAATTTCAAAAACAGTCTTAAAAATGCAAGCATTTTATACCTGTTTTTTGAAATTTTGCTTGGCTCTGAACAGTTACAAAATACTATGACATACATATGAGAATCATGCAAAAGGAGACGTTTCTGATGAATAATAAAACAGTTACAATGGCTCACGGTGCCGGCGGCAAGCAGACATCTGAACTGATTGATGAAGTATTTAAAGCACATTTTTCAAATCCGGATCTGACAGCGGATGACGCTGCTGTTCTTCCGGCTCCAAAAGGAAAGATTGCCATGTCAACAGATGGTTTTATTGTATCGCCGGCCTTTTTCCCTGGCGGCAATATCGGCAAATTATCCATCTGCGGTACGGTGAATGACCTGGCTTGCATGGGTGCAAAACCGTTATATCTTTCCTGTGCCTTTGTTATTGAAGAAGGTTTTCCGATGGAGAAACTGGAAGAGATCGCAGGTGCGATGGAGAAAACAGCCAAAGAGGCCGGTGTCCGCATTGTATCCGGTGATACGAAGGTTGCCGGAAAAGGTCAGGTGGACGGTGTCTTTATTACGACAACAGGTGTTGGAGAAATTCTTGATGGTGTCAGCACATCCGGCGACTATGCCAAACCGGGAGATGCTATTATTGTAACAGGTGATATCGGCCGACATGGATGTACGATCCTGCTGGCAAGAGAAGATTTCGGCATCGATGCAGATGTAACCAGTGACTGTGCACCATTGTGGCCTACAGTCGAATCTGTATTAAATGCCACAAAAGATGTTCATGTGATCCGTGATGCCACAAGAGGCGGCGTTGGTACAGTTCTTTATGAAATCGCAGGACAGAGCAAGGTTGGCATTCGTTTGAATGCAGCGGATGTGCCGGTGGCACCGGAAGTCAAGGGTGTCTGCGGCATGCTTGGTCTTGAACCGCTTTATCTGGCATGTGAAGGCCGTCTGGTGATCATGGCGCCTAAGTCAGAAGCAGAAAAGATTGTCGAAGTACTGAGACAGTGCCCATATTCAAAGAATGCGGCAATCATCGGCGAAGTCACGGAAGAACAGCCGGGACATGTAGTGATGACAACAGAGATTGGTACACAGGCGCTGCTGCCTCAGCCGGGCGGTGAGCTGCTTCCGAGAATCTGCTAACAGTCACTGATCGGCGAGTGACTGAAAATTCGGACGGAGGGTCAGATTTTTGATCTGGTCATAGCCGACTAAATGGAGTCAATATGGAGAAAAAAATGGAAACGAGAGTGGCAGTCATTGCGATTATTATAGAAGATGGCAGTGCAGCACAGGAAGTGAATGAACTTTTACACGGTGCAGCCAAATATATTATCGGACGCATGGGAATCCCTTATCGTGACAAAGGGATCAGTATTATCAGCATTGCAATCGATGCGCCGCAGGATATCATCAGTACGTTGTCCGGCAAAATCGGCCGGCTGAAAGGCGTATCCGTCAAAACGGCGTATTCCAATGTTGTTTCAAAAGAGAATTAGAACCGCAGTTTATACAAAAGTTTTAAACAGCAAATGAAAGCGGAGAAGATAGAATGATTAAGATTGCTGTATATGGAAAAGGCGGTATCGGCAAATCAACCACTGTTTCGAATGTGGCTGCCGCATTAGCGGAAAAAGGGCTGAAAGTTATGCAGATCGGCTGTGACCCGAAGGCGGATTCAACCATGCAGCTGAGACATGGTGAAGCCGTACCGACTGTACTGGAGCTGGTGAATCAGCGCAAAAATGATTTTGAATTAGAAGATATGGTCCGCATCGGGTTTGGCGGCGTTGTCTGTGTGGAAGCAGGCGGCCCGACACCGGGGATGGGCTGTGCCGGACGCGGTATTATTACGGCACTGGAGAAGCTGAAGGAAAAAGGCGCCTATGAGATTTATCAGCCGGATGTTGTGCTTTATGATGTTCTTGGAGATGTTGTCTGCGGCGGATTTACCATGCCGATGCGAAAAGGCTATGCGGACAAAGTATTTATCGTTACTTCAGGGGAAAATATGTCTATCCATGCTGCGGCCAATATTGCCATGGCCATCGACAACTTCAAGAACAGAGGTTATGCATCTCTGGGAGGTTTAATCCTGAATCGCAGAAATGTTAAACGCGAAGACGAAAAGGTGGCGGAACTGGCAGATGATTTTAAGACATCTGTAGTGGGTACTTTATCCCGCAGTGAACAGGTACTTCTGGCGGAGGAGAAGCAGCAGATCCTTCTGGAGGCTTTTCCTGACAGTGAAATGGCAGATGAGTACAGGAAACTGGCGGAGCAGATAATGGCTGTGTGTGAAGAGAGAGAATAGAAGGAGGCCGTTTTATGTTGAAAAGACTGGGTGAAACAGTTGATCCAAAGGGAGCGGCGACTGCCATCAAAGATGCAGAATTTCCGGCGCCATTTGCATCAGAACTGGAATTCAATTCGCCGGTACACGGAACGTGGAATATCGTTCACACCGGCATGCAGGTGCCGGGGGCCCATCAGATCTATGTCTGTGCTGATAACTGCATGCGGGGTGTTGTTTTAACAGCGGCAGAGATGAATGAGGCGGAACGTTTTTCCTTTGTTATTCTCAAGGAAGAGCATTTGCTGAACGGCAATCTGGAAGATATTACCATCGAAGGTGTGGCGGATGTGATCGAGAGATTGGAACAAAAGCCGAAAGCGGTTTTTCTGTTTACAGTTTGTCTGCATCATTTCCTGGGCAGCGATCTTGAGAGAATCTACGATGAACTGGGAAAACGATTTCCTGAAATCTGTTTTGTCAGATGTTTTATGGATCCGATCATGCGAAAGAGTGGTCTGACACCGGATCAAAAGCTGCGTTTGTCCATGTATGATCCTTTGAAGAAAGGACCAGTAACAGAAGAAGGGCAGCGAAGAATATCTATCCTGGGTAGCGATTTTGCACTGGACGAGACATCAGATCTCAAGAGAGTACTCAGATGTAATGATTATCAGATTAAAGAATCCCCGGTTTGCGAGTCCTGGGAAGATTATCTTTCTCTGTCAGACTGCCGGATGATGCTGAACTGTTATCCGTCAGGAAAAGCCGGTACGGAATGGGCGGCAGAGAGACTGGGGCGGCCATTTATGTATCTGCCTTCCTGTTTTGATTATGATGAGATCATCGGGCAGCTGGAAGCATTATCAGAGTCAATGGAGCTTCTGGGTGTTCTGGATTATGAAGGTGAAAAAGAGAGCTGTGAAGCAGCACTTCATGAGGCACTTCTGGAAGTTGGAGACTGGCCGATCGCCATAGACGGGACGTTTCATCCGAGACCTATGGGATTGGCAAGACTTTTGATCTCCCATGGCTTTTATGTAGAACGGATTTATCTGGATGCCATCAGCCCTGAGGAGGAAAATGATTTCAAATGGCTTCAGCAGCATGCGCCTGAGTTGATGCTGCTTGCAACTGTGCAGGTGAAAATGCGTGTCCTTCCGAGACAAACGGAGCGGGAGATGCTGGCATTGGGGCAGAAAGCGGCCTGGTTTACAGGCAGCAGACATTTTGTCAACATGGTACAGGGTGCGGGCTTGTATGGCTTTGACGGAATCCGGCGTCTGGCACATCTGATGGTTGAGGCAGCCCGTGAAGAAAAAGAGACACCGGATCTTGTGATCCGCAAAGGATGGGGGTGCGAAAGCTGCATATGAGACAGGCATATCGAATAATACCGATTTATACAGCCGATGTATCCGGCGTCTGTTCAGCCCTTTATGAATTGGGCGGTATGACAGTGATGCACGATCCTTCGGGATGCAATTCGACGTATAATACCCATGATGAGATCAGATGGTATGATGAGGACAGTCTGATCTTTATCTCAGGTTTGACAGAAATCGATGCGATCATGGGAAATGATGAGAAGTTTATCTATGATATCGAAGAAGCGGCATCCGAATTGAAACCACGCTTTATTGCCCTGGCCAGTTCGCCGATCCCCTATATGAACGGCACGGATTTTCCGGCCATTGCAGAGGTAACAGAGCAGGATACGGGTATTCCGACCTTTGCAGTGCCTACAAACGGCATGCATGATTATGTGCATGGGGCAGGTATGGCTTTGGAAGCCATTGCAGAACATTTTGTAAATGAAGATAGGTGTGAGGGGTTCTATCCGGCTGATTGCAGGAATGACAAGGCTGAAGCAGGAATTGAAAATGAAAGGGATCATCGCCGGGTGAATCTGCTGGGGGTTACGCCGCTGGATTTCGGGCCTCTTGATCATGCAGAAACGATGAAGCATAGTCTGGAGCAATATGGCTGGCGGATTAACAGCATGTGGGCCATGGGAGATTCTTTGGATCAGTTGTCGAAATCTGCAGATGCTGCAGTGAATGTGGTTGTTTCATCTGTGGGGCTTCGGGCAGCCAAAGTATTGCAGAGGAAATTCGGTACACCCTATGTGGTCGGTGCACCGGTTGGGTGTTTTACGGAGAAATTGTCAGAAGCAATGGAAGCGGTCGTCAGCAGTGCAAAGGGCTTTGCAGCGTCAGAGATAGAAAAAAATGCGCAGACGAGACATTTGTCCGAAACAGAAGCAGCGCAGGAGCCTGCGGACAATGTTGTTTATGCAGCCTGCAGAAAGGTGTCAGAGAATCTTCAAGATGCCAATAAGGCTGAGGAGAATACAAGACACCAGGCGGAGATTACGTTGATCGGTGAACCGGTGACAATGGGATCTCTGGCGGCAGCCATTGAACTTCAGTATGGCAGATCCGTTCGTGTGTTGTGTCCGCTGGAAGAAACAGAAGGATTGCTGGCTCCAGGAGATGAAGCTGTCTGCGGTGAAGAGATGATGGAAGAAAAGCTGAAGGATGCAGGAATCATTGCGGCGGACCCGCTGTATCGGCCGATCTGCCCAAAGGATGCGCAGTTCTATGAATTGCCGCATATTGCTTTTTCGGGAAGAATCTATTTGAAGAAAATAAAGCAGATGCCGGGATTTGCCGACCTCATTTGAGTTTAAGGAGGTTGTTAATAGTTAAATATAAATTATAAAATCATATAAGTCGGTGTTGAGTTTTATAAGATATTAGAGTAGAATATTATTGAAAGGAGTTGATACTTTGAGTAAATATTATTCTATACATGAATTTTCAAAA
>ERZ773239.1440-NODE-1440-length-17912-cov-18.530884_pt1 | contig 17912 bp, 15 predicted proteins | sample MGYA00580521_ERZ773239 | MGnify/ENA primary metagenome ERZ773239 (study PRJEB29015, sample SAMEA2737801) | human gut metagenome | biome: human gut; feature: human-associated habitat; material: faeces | place: China | collected 2012 ... | reverse complement strand
GCCGCACCTCGCTCGCCGTATCGGCACTTAGAATTATGCGGTATTGCCTTAAAACCATTATACCACAGGGGTGCAACAAAACAAAAAAAGCGGTGCCCCGCCCTGACCGATTGGGGTCAAGGGCGGGGCACCGCTGAGACTTATTCAGTTATGCCGCAAAGGCAGATCGGTTATTCACCAATTTCAACGCGGGTCACATCAGGTTCCTTCTTGGGAGCTTCCTTCGGGAAGGTCAACTCCAGGATGCCATCGGTGAACTTGGCGCTGACATCCTTGGGCTGCAGGTCGGTGCCAACATAGAAGCTGCGGCTGCAGGCGCCGGTGTAACGCTCCTGGCGGATATACTTGCCTTCGGGGGCCTTTTCGTCTTTATCCAGGCCCTTGGCGGCGCTGATGGTCAGGTAGCCGTTTTTCAGCTCAATGTGGATCTCATCCTTCTTGAAGCCCGGCAGATCAATGGCCAGCTCATAGTTGGTATCGGTCTCGCGGATATCAGTCTTCATCAGGTTGCGTGCATGCTTGCCGTACAGCGGGTTGCGTGCGTTCATCATACCAAAGGAATCGTCAAAGAAATCATCAAAAAGATTTTCACCAAAAACAGTCGGCAACATAAGTCATAACCTCACTTTGTAAAAATCTGGAATTTTATTTGGTGCCTCTCCGGGAAGTCTGACGCTTCCCGAGCCTTGCGGCTCCTTGGCGGTGTTTCCCGGAACGCTCTTGCGTTCCGCACCCCCTCTTTCAAGGTACGCTTTTATTATAACCCTAAAATTAGCACTGTCAATAGCAGAGTGCTAATGTTTACAACCTATGCAATGATTGTTCACAAAATATATAATATTGGAAAATGGCGGAAAAACCCGCCACAAAATAAGACGAACATTCGATATAAAACCATGGTGCGATAAAGCGAGAAACAATGCTGGATTTTGGATAACATAAAAAATTGGCAGAGAAACTATTCGATAAACAAGGCTGTGACAACGTAAGGCGGGGAGAAACAGCGGAATAAGGCTGCCGAACTGGGCCGTCCGCTGCCCGGCATGACCCAGTGGTGCGGGGGAAAAGCTGTGATTTTGAAGTTATTTAGCCCAAAGGACAATTTGACGGAAAAAAAGAAAGCAAAAACGGGGATGCGAGATGAAAAACGAAGAAACAGCTTAATAGAATAAGGCGATCGGCGGCAAAAATCCCCCTGATGCCGACAAAAAGTGCTTGCAAAATTTTGGCAGTATGCTATAATCAGAACAATCCAAACACGGAGCAAGGACAACGGGGTCCGCAGTGCAAAAGCTGCGGACCCCGTTCTGATTCTGGAGACAAAAGCATAAAAAGAACAAAAGAGATTTTGCTTTTGCACAAAGGCGTGCGGCACCCGCTTGACGGCGGGGCTGCGCGCTTTTTGTTTGGTCAGGAGATATCCGAGGCAACACCGCACAATTCCCGCCTTGCGGCTTAAGCACCGCTCCGGCAGCTGCGGCACGGCATCTGCGTTGCCAAAATGCTCGATAAGACATCCAGTATTATCTGCGCTTTTGGCTTGGCATCTGCCGCACCTCGCTCGCCGTATCGGCACTTAGAATTATGCGGTATTGCCCTGAGAGAAGAAAGCAGAACGAACATGAAAGAAAGAGGGGCTTACGATGAAAAAGGCAACACGGGTTCTTTCTCTTACCATGGCGGCAGCGATGGCGGCAGGCGTTTTGGGCGGCTGTTCTTCCAGCGCACAGGGCGGCACAGCCAGTACGGCAGATACTTCCAGTGCCGCTTCCACCACAGCATCCAGCGCGGACAGCGGTAATGTGATCCGTGTTGGTGTGGTTTGCTCCATGACCGGCGGCTCCGCCATTTACGGCGAGGGTGCCCAGAACGCGGTGGATATGGCTGTGGAGGAGATCAACTCCGGCGATTCCGGCTACACGGTCGAGATCGTCAACGGCGGCAAGGTGGCTGACGATGCCAAGGATGCCAAGCAGGCCATGAACGCTTACAACAAGGTCATGGCAGATTCCCCGGCCGCTATCGTGGGCAGCTTCTTCTCCTCCGTTACACTGCCTATGGCGACCCAGGCTGCCAATGACGGAATGCTGCTGCTGGCAACCGGCGCTACCAACGTGGATGTGACCCAGAAAGGCTCCACGATCTTCCGTAACTGCTTCATTGACCCGTATCAGGGCAAGATGGCCGCCCTGTTTGTTAAGAGCAAGGGATTCAGCAAGGTAGCCGTGATTTATGCCAAGGATGATGACTATTCCAACGGCCTGAAGGACGCTTTTGTAGAAAATTGCGAGGCCAACGGCATTGAAATTACCTATACCGGCGAGTGCATGAGCACTGATACTGACTTTTCCTCCCAGGCAGCACAGGCCGTGGCTTCCGGCGCAGAGTTTTTGTATTATCCCTGCTTCCTGGATACGGTACCGCTGTTTGTAGGCGCAGCGCGCAACGCGGGCTTTACCGGTACCATCATGGGCGGCGATGCCTGGGATGGCGCGGATACCACCGGCCTGGAAGACAAGTTTGATGACTGCTACTTTACCAACCACTACTCCAGCGAGGATACCGCCCCCGCCGTTCAGAACTTTGTGCAGAAGTACACCGAAAAGTACGGCACCGAAAGCCTGAACGCCTGCGCGGCCCTGTACTATGACGCCATCTACATGCTGCTGCAAGCCGCCGAGAATGGCGGCGGCACCGATACCGCAAGCCTGGTAAAAAGCATGACCGGTATGGAGTTTACCGGCGTTGGCGGCAAGATCAAGCTGGACGAAAACGGCGACGCCATCAAGAGCATTGCATTCAACACCTTTGCTGACGGCAAGGTCAAGTGGTCTGAGACGCTGGATTCCGATGGCAACCTGGTTTCCTCCGCTGAGTAAAGGCAACACCGCACAATTCCCGCCTTGCGGCTTAAGCACCGCTCCGGCAGCTGCGGCACGGCATCTGCGTTGCCAAAATGCTCGATAAGACATCCAGTATTATCTGCGCTTTTGGCTTGGCATCTGCCGCACCTCGCTCGCCGTATCGGCACTTAGAATTATGCGGTATTGCCTAAAGTTTTTTAGATTCCCCTAAACACCCCCTCCAGAGCAAAGGCGCAATGGTGCGCACGGCAATGCAAGCAGCCGCGCGCACTTTTTTATTTTTTTGATTCCCCCGAATCAAACATTCACAAAAAATGATAGGAAAGGTGAATGGACCATGACTGCATCATTATTTGTTCAGGGCCTGATCAACGGCCTGAACCAGGGCGCTATTTATGCGCTGATCGCGTTGGGCTACACCATGGTTTACGGTATCATCCGCATGATCAACTTTGCCCACGGCGATTTTATCATGATCGGTGCTTACACATTGTTTTACACCATCCCGCTGATGGTCGATGCGGGAATGCCCGCCTGGATGGCCGTGATTGTGGCCGTTGCGGTGTGCGCGCTGGTTGGTGTGCTGGTTGAGATCCTGGCTTACCGCCCGGTGCGCAAGGCCGGGCCCATGTCCGCCTTGATTACCGCACTGGCCATGAGCATCTTTTTGGAAAACCTGGCCATGGTGCTGTTTGGCGCCAAGCCACACAACGTGCAGGCTATTTTCAGCCTGCCCACCATTACGGTCGGCGGGGTATCGCTGCCGCTGAACGTGCTGCTGACCATTGGCATCGGCGTTGCGATGATGCTTTGCATGCAGCTGTTTGTAAAAAAGACCAAGCTGGGCAAGGCCATGCGCGCCGTCCCGCAGGATAAGGATGCTTCCACCCTGGTGGGCATCAACGTGAACAAGATCATCACTCTGACCTTTGCCATCGGCTCCGGTCTGGCGGCGGTGGCAGCGCTGATGTACTGCTCTACCTACCCCCGCGTTACCACCGATATGGGCTCCATGATGGGCATGAAAGCCTTCATCGCCGCAGTTCTGGGCGGCATTGGCATCATCCCCGGCGCCATGATCGGCGGCATTCTGGTCGGCCTGATTGAAATTTTTGTCAAGCTGTTTGCCCCCGGCTGGTACGAAGCCGTTACTTACGGCACATTGATCGTGATCCTGCTGGTCAAGCCCGCCGGTATCCTGGGCAAGAACACCGGCGAAAAAGTGTAAGGGAGGGAGCAGAGCAATGAGTAAAAAAATAAAAGGCTCCTATCTTTTGAACGCTGTGGGCGTGGCGCTGGTGTTTGCCCTGTTGACAGGGCTGTTCGCCGCCAATGCGTTCGGCACCTCCACTACCTATATTCAGGGCATCTGCACCACCGCCTGCTACACCATCATCATGGTCACATCGCTGAACCTGGTAGTTGGCTTTATGGGCGAGTTCTCCTTGGGGCATGCGGGGTTTGTTTCGGTCGGCGCTTATGTCTCCGCCATTGTATCCGGCGCGCTGGCAGGCAAAGGGCTTTCGGATCTGGGGCTGTTCCTGATCGCGCTGCTGGTCGGCGGCCTGGCTGCGGGCATCATGGGCGTACTGGTCGGCATCCCGGCGCTGCGCCTGCGCGGCGACTATCTCGCCATTGTCACCATGGCGTTTGCCGAAATCATCCGCGTCTGCTTCTGCAACTTTTCCATCACCGGCGGCGGTAAAACAATGAGCGGCATCCTCAAGCTGTCCACCTTCCCGCGGGTATTCTGGATCATGGTGGTCTGCGTTACCATCATGTACCTGTTCGTCCGCAGCAAATATGGCCGCACCGTGCAGGCCATCCGTGAGGACTACATCGCGGCTTCGGCTTCCGGCATCAACGTGACCTATTACAAGGTCATGACCTTTGCCATCAGCGCATTCTTTGCCGGCATCGGCGGCGGTATTTATGCCCATTACATGACGGCAATGATCCCCACCAACTTCAACTTTAACTATTCCGCAGAGCTGTTGAGCGAAGTGATCATCGGCGGCACCGGTTCGCTGACCGGTTCCATCATCGGCGCAGCGTTCCTGAGCGCTTTACCGGAACTGATGCGTGAATTTTCTACCTACCGCATGCTGGCCTACTCGGTGGTTCTGGTGCTGGTCATGCTGTTCCGCCCCGGCGGCATCTTTGGCCGGTGGGAGTTCAGCCTGACCCGCGCGCTGGAAAAACTGACCGGCCGCGGCACGGTAAAAGCAAAAGCAGAAAAGGGGGCCTGAACCATGGCACAACCCGTTTTGAAATGCCAGCACCTTGGCATCCAGTTTGGCGGCCTGAAAGCCGTGGATGATTTTAATATGGAAATCGGCGAATCCGAGCTGGTGGGGCTGATCGGCCCCAACGGCGCAGGCAAAACCACCGTGTTCAACCTGATCACTGGTGTGTATAAGCCGACCGAAGGTTCCCTTTACCTGAATGGTGAGCGGATGAACGGCAAAAAGACCCACCAGATCGTTCATGCAGGCATTGCTAGAACCTTCCAGAATATCCGCCTGTTCAAAAAAATGACGGTGATCGAAAACGTCAAAGCTGCCATGCTGGAAGAACTGACCTACAACATGCCGCAGGCCATTTTCCGCACCAAGGCGTGCTGGCAGCAGGAAGCCGCCGCCACCGCACGCGCCAAAGAGCTGCTGCAGGTGGTGCACCTTTCTGGCAAGGAGGACCTGGAGGCCGACAACCTGCCCTATGGTGAGCAGCGCCGCCTGGAGATTGCCCGCGCACTGGCCACCAACATGAAGCTGCTGTTGCTGGACGAACCGGCCGCCGGTATGAACCCGACTGAAACGGAGGAACTGCTGGAGATTATTGATTATATCCGGAGCGAATTCAAGGTATCGGTGCTGCTGATCGAGCATGACATGAGTTTGGTCATGAAAATCTGCGAGCGAATCCAGGTGCTGGACTTTGGTACCACGATCGCTTCCGGCACACCGGCAGAGATCGCCAATGACCCCCATGTGATTGAAGCATACCTGGGCAAAGACAAAGAGAAGGAGGTCGAAGCGGATGCTTGAAGTAAAAGACCTTCATGTCAATTACGGCGCGGTACACGCGCTGAACGGCATATCGCTGCATGTGGATGACGGCGAGATCGTATCCCTGATCGGGGCAAACGGCGCGGGCAAAACTACCACCCTGCGCACCATTACCGGGCTGGAAAAAGCTGCGTCCGGCAGCGTGATGTTTGACGGGCACGACCTGCGCAAGGCGGAACCCAGCAAGACCATTACCTACAAGCTGGCCCATGTGCCGGAAGGGCGGCATATCTTCCCCCAGATGACGGTGGAAGAAAACCTGGAAATGGGCGCTTATGCCGACCCGGCCGGGATGGAAGAGACGATGAAGGATGTGTATAAGCGCTTCCCCCGTCTGGATGAGCGCCGCCGCCAGCTGGCAGGCACCCTTTCCGGCGGCGAGCAGCAGATGCTGGCCGTAGGCCGCGCCCTGATGGCAAAGCCCAAAATGATTTTGATGGATGAACCTTCGATGGGCCTTTCGCCCCTGCTGGTCAAAGAGATCTTTGCCATCATTCAGGAAGTAAACAAGCAGGGCATCACGATCCTGCTGGTGGAACAGAACGCAAAGATGGCGCTGGCCATCTCGGACCGCGCCTATGTGCTGGAAACCGGCAACATCAGCATTGAGGGCAACGCCGCGGATCTGCTGAACGACCCGCGCGTGAAGAAAGCCTATCTGGGCCAGTAAGGAGGGGTGGAAAATGTATCCCGATTATCCGTATTTTGCAGTCGCCATTACCCGCACCTGTGGTTCGGGCGGCGGCAGCTACATTGGCAAGCAGCTGGCAAAGGCATTTGACATTGACCTGTATGACCGCAAGCTGCTGCGCCTTGCCTCAGAGGACAGCGGCATCAGCGAGGAACTGTTTGCCCGCGCCGATGAGAACACCCGCAAAACCATGCTGTACCGGGTTTCGGAACGGGTGTATGACGGCAGCATCATCCCGCCGGAAAGCGGCAACTTTATCAGCGATGAAAACCTGTTCAACTACCAGGCCAAGGTGCTGCGGGAGCTGCTGAACGAGGAAAGCTATATCTGCGTGGGCCGCGCGGCGGACTTTGTTCTGCGGGATAAGCCCAACGTGCTGACCGTGTATGTGGATGCCCCCTATGACTGGCGTGTGGAGCGCGAGATGAAGCGCCAGGGCATTGGCAGCAGCCAGGCCAAGCACTATATTGACAAGCTGGACCGCTACCGTGAAAGCTATTACAAATACCACACCGGCCGCCAGTGGAAGCGGGTGGAAAATTATGACCTCTGCTTGGATTCCGCCGCCATTGGGCTGGATAACTGCGTGGAGCTGATTAAAAAAGTGATTGAACTGAAATTTGATGGGAAAGCCAAATAACGGCTGAACATAAAGGCAACCAAGATGAGAGGAGTAAGGGAAAATGGAATCCATTGCATATTATGATGGCAAAATCGGCGCACCGGAAGAATTGATGGTGCCGTTCAATGATCGCGTTCACTTTTTTGGCGATGGCTGCTACGATGCCACCGTTGGCGCGAACGGCAAGGTATACCTGCTGCAGGACCACCTGGACCGCTTTTTTACCAGCGCCAAGGCACTGGATATCAACATCCCGATGAGCAAGGCCGAGCTGGGCAGGCTGCTGACCGACCTGCTGGCCAAGGTGGACAGCAAGGTCAACTTTGTATACTGGCAGGTCACCCGCGGTGTGGAGCCCCGCAACCATGTGTATGAGGAAGGCGTGCCCGGCAAGCTGTGGGTTTCCATCCGGTCCAACACCCTGAACGACCCCGACAAGCCCATCCGCCTGAACTCTGAGGAGGACACTCGCTTTTACCACTGCAACATCAAAACGCTGAACCTGCTGCCCAGCGTTATGACCGCCCAGCGCGCCAAGCTGGCCGGCATGAGCGAGACCGTGTTCCACCGCGGGGATATTGTAACGGAATGTGCGCATTCCAACGTTTCGGTGTTGAAAGACGGGATTTTCTATTCCCACCCGAACGATGAGCTGATTTTGCGCGGCATTGCCAAGACCCATATGCTGCAGGCCTGCTACCGTCTGGGCATTACCGTGATGGAAAAACCGTTCACGGTGGATTTCCTGCGCGATGCGGATGAGATCATCGTGACCTCCTCCTCCAACTTCTGTCTGCATGCCTGCGAGTTTGAGGGCAAGCCCGCCGGCGGCAAGGACCCCGCTACCCTGAAAGCCATCCAGGACGAAGTGCTGAAAGAGTTCTATGACTATACCGGCTGCGAAAGTCTGTGGGGCTGAAAAGGGGGAAAACACCATGACCCGTGACGAACTGGAAAAACGCAATGTAGGCGAAAACCTGGATGCCATCATGTGTCTGGACCCCCGCGGTTACGGGGTGTGCCGCATTTTGTACGCGGGCAGCCGGGCATATACCGGGGAGCCGACCGCCATGCACGCAGCCGAAGCGTTGTGCAAAGCCATCCACCCCGGCGACCCGGTGTATATCCTGGTCGGGTTTGTATTGCTGCCCCACAAGGTGCCGGAAATGGACGGTTCTGTCAGCACGATCTTGCTGGCGCGGTCTCTGGTATTGGCCTTTGGGGCAAAGCCGATCATCGTCTGCCCGCAGGACAGCGTGGAAGCCTTTAAGAAATGCGGCAATGTGGTGGGTCTGCATGTGTATGAGAACCTGGATACCGCCATGGAACTGCCGCTGAGCCTTGGCGTTGTGGCCTTTACCAAAGATAAGGCCAAAGCCCCCGCCCAGGCCAAAGCGCTGGCGGATAAGATTTTACCCGCAGCGGTGATCTCAGTGGAAGCCTGCGGCGGCAACGCCAAGGGTGTTTACCACAATGCGGTGGGCAAGGATGTGACCGCACTGGAAGCCAAAAGCGATGTGCTGTGGAACGAACTGCGCGCCCGCGGCGTGCCCAATGTGGCCATCGGCGATCTGGGCAATGAGATCGGCATGGGCACCATTGGGGAGCACATTAAAAAATATGTGCCCTTCACCGCCCCCGGCGAATGCCAGGACGGCTGCTGCTGCGGCATTCTGGCCGCAAGCAGCACCGATAACATCATCACGGCAACCTGCTCTGACTGGGGCTGTTATGCGCTGATGGCCGCGCTGGCCTACCTGAAAAAGGATATGGACATCCTGCACCGGGAGGAGATGGAAAGCGAGGTCATGCGGGTGCTTTCCCGCAATGGCATGATCGATATGACAGGCTCGCTGCTGCCGGGTGTGGATGGGTTTGATACCCGCATGAACGTTGGCATTGTCAGCATGATGCGGCAGTGCACGGCGTATGCGGTGCGGTATTCCCACAATTCGGACTACTGGTTCGGCCCGGTGCTGGCAAAGAAATTTTTTGAGCAGGCATAAAGCAGGTTGTGCTATAATAGGCACATTGGCCTTGGTCAGGAAGCAGTGAACCCAAAACGGCACGTTTAGGAACCGTAGGGGCGCACAATGTGCGCCCGCGAACCTAAAGGTACAGCACACTTCCTGACCAGCCCCAAAATACCGGACGCAAAGGGGATTTTTGTTATGATCCAGTTTACCCCCGTGGGGGACAGCGGCGTGCTGGCCGTCTGCGGCAGTGAGATCAGTGAACAGGTGAACGCGCAGGTTATGGCGCTGGATGCCGCTGTGCAGGCGGCGCAGCTGCCCGGCGTGGTGGAAACAGTGCCCACCTATGCGGCGCTGCTGGTCACGCTGGACCCTTTGCAGACCGATGCCGATACCCTGATCCCCGCGCTGCGCCGCCTGTGGGACGCTTTGCCCCCGGTTAGCAGCACCGCGGCCGGGCGGCTGGTGGAGGTGCCGGTGTGTTACGGCGGAGATTACGGCCCCGACCTGGCCTTTGTGGCACAGCACGCCGGGCTGACTGAACAGCAGGTCATCGACATCCACTGCGGGCGGGACTACCGCATTTTTATGCTGGGGTTCCTGCCGGGGTTCCCGTACCTGGGCGGCATGGATGAACGCATTGTCTGCCCCCGGTTGCAGACCCCGCGCACCAAGATCCCCGCGGGGGCGGTGGGCATTGGCGGCAAGCAGACGGGCATCTACCCGCTGGCTTCCCCCGGCGGGTGGCAGCTGATCGGCCGCACGCCGCTGCGCCTGTTTGACCCGGCTGGCGGCGGCAAACTGCCTTACGCGGCGGGGGACCGCATCCGGTTTGTGCCCATCAGCCCGGAAAAGTTTGAAACCATCCAGAAAGAACAGGGGGCGGCACTGTGAACTTGCATGTGATAAGCCCCGGCCCGCTGACCACCGTGCAGGATGCAGGCCGCACCGGCTATGCCGCGCGGGGGTTCCGCACCTGTGGAGCGGCGGATGGTTACGCTATGCGGACCGCCAACCTGCTGGCGGGCAACCCCCAGGCAGCCGGTGCCGCCGTGCTGGAAATGACCCTGCAGGGCGGCAAGTATCAGTTTGACGGGGACGCTGTTTTTGCCCTGGCGGGGGCCGATATGCCCGCCGCGCTGGATGGCCGCCCGGTGCCCGCCTATACGCCGCTTTTGGCCCGCGCGGGGCAGGTGCTGGCAATCGGCGCGGCCCGCAGCGGGCTGCGCGGCTACCTGGCCGTGTTTGGCGGCGTGGATACCCCGCCCGTGCTGGGCAGCCGCTCCACCGACTTAAAATGCCGGATGGGCGGGCTGGATGGCCGCGCACTGAAAGCTGGGGATGTGCTGCCCATTGGGGCGGCACCCGCCATGGTGGAACAGCGCTGGCAGCAGATCTGCGCCAAAGGGGCAAACCGCCCGCTGGGCACGGCGCGCACCCCCGCAAGGCCGTGGCGCTTTTTGGGCGGGCGGAAGCTGCCGCTGTTCCGTGCGGTGCCCGGCCCCCAGACCGATGCCTTTACCGCAGTGGGGCAGGCCGCATTTGTACACGGGGTATATGCTTTGACAGCAGACTGTGACCGCATGGCCTGCAAATTGCAGGGGCCGCAGATCGAGACTGTGGATGGGGCAGACATTGTATCGGACGGCATTGTGGCGGGTTCGGTGCAGGTATCGGCCAACGGGCAGCCCATTGTGATGCTGGCTGACCACCAGACCACCGGCGGGTATGCCAAAATTGCAACCGTCATCAGCGCTGACCTTTCGGCCATGGCACAGCTGCGCCCCGGCGAAAAGCTGGCGTTCCAATATGTGACCGCGGCGCAGGCTGTTGCAGGAGCCAGGGCGCAGGCGGCCGTGCTTGACAAAATCAGGGAGCGAATGGAATAATGGACTTTGCAGCCATGAAACCGGCCGACCTGCGCGGGCTGATCCGCAAGGGCGAACTGACCGGCCCGACCACCGGCATGTGCAACGGTTATGCCCAGGGCAACCTTGTGGTGCTGCCCAAGGCGCTGGCGTGGGACTTTTTGCTGTTCTGCCAGCGCAACCCCAAAGCCTGCCCGCTGCTGGAAGTGGCGGACGCAGGCGAGCGAACCTTTGCCCAATTTGGCAAAGGCAGCGATATTGCTACCGATATCCCGCGCTACCGGGTGTACGAACACGGCGAGCTGACCGGGGAATACACCGATGTGAGCAAATTCTTTGAGGAGAGGAACGACCTGGTCAGCTTTTTGATCGGGTGCAGCTTCTCCTTTGAATCTGAACTGCTGGAAGCGGGCATCCCGGTGCGCCAGATCGAAGAGGGCGTGAATGTGCCGATGTACAACACCAACATTCCCTGTACCCCGGCGGGGGTGTTCAGCGGAAACATGGTGGTCAGCATGCGGCCCATCCCGTACCGGCAGGTCCCGGCGGCAGCTGCCATTACAGCGGGCATGCCCTGCGTGCACGGTATGCCGGTGCAAATCGGTGAGCCGGAAGCCATCGGCATCCATGATTTGGCTCACCCGGATTACGGCGATGCCGTGACCATCAACCCCGGCGAAACACCGGTGTTCTGGCCCTGCGGCGTGACCCCGCAGAACGTTGTGATGCACTCCAAGCCGGAGTTCTGCATCACCCATGCGCCGGGGCACATGTTTGTGACCGACGTAAAAAATGTGGAGCTGAAATATTAAGAGCAGATAGTAAAAACCGCAGGGGCGCACACTGTGCGCCCCTGCGGGGCAGAAGCATTGCCTTATGCCTGAAAGTGGAGGATTGAGCCATGCCGCATATTGATTTGAACTGTGACCTGGGCGAAAGCTTTGGCGCGTATACCATCGGAATGGATGAAAAGGTGATCCCGTTTATCACATCGGCCAATGTGGCCTGTGGCTTCCATGCAGGCGATCCGCTGGTGATGCAGCGCACCGTGGCGCTGTGCAAACAGAGCGGCGCGGCGGTGGGGGCGCACCCCGGTTTCCCTGATCTGCAGGGCTTTGGCCGCCGCCAGATGAAGCTGACCCCGGCGGAAGTCAAGGCCTGTGTGCAGTATCAGATCGGTGCGCTGAAAGCGTTCTGCGATGCCGCCGGTGTGCCGCTGCACCATGTAAAGCCCCACGGCGCTTTGTATAACATGGCGGGCAAGGACCGCGCGCTGGCGGATGCCATCTGCGCCGCAGTGAAGGAGAGCGCCCCCGGCGCGGTGCTGCTGGCGCTTTCCGGCAGCGAGATGGTCAAGGCGGCCCAGGCCGGCCTGCCGGTTGCCAACGAGGTGTTTGCCGACCGCGGCTACCGCCCGGATGGCAGCCTTGTGCCCCGCGGAACCCCCGGTGCCATGATTGAGGATGAGGACGAAGCCATTGCCCGCGTGATCCGCATGGTAACCGAGGGCAAAGTGACCGCCAACGACGGTACGGACATTGCCATCCAGGCGGATTCCGTCTGCGTACACGGCGACGGCCCCAAGGCTCTGGCCTTTGTAGAAAAGATCGGCGCGGCCCTGCAGGCAGCCGGGGTGGAATTGAAGGCGTTTTGAGAAAATGAGCAGGGGCACCGTTCAGCAAATGCTGTTTTCCCCTGTAGAGACCGTAAGGGCGCACAGTGTGCGCCCGCAGGTGTGCGCCGGGTGATGAAGTGAAATACCCGGCAAAGCCCGTCATGCGGGACGATGCAGGTGTCGTTCCCTGCAAATTTTTAGCCTGGCAGCGGGAAACCGCCCCTCAGGCCGCTTCGCGTCCAGCTCCCCTCCAGGGGAGCTCCGGCGAAAGCCGGTGAGGGGTGGCTCCCTGCCGCCAAAATTAAAATTGCGGATAATAAAAACAAAAAGGCGCGTGCCAGCCCATGGGGGCAAGGCACGCGTCTTTTGCTATGCTTAGGCAATACCGCATAATTCTAAGTGCCGATACGGCGAGCGAGGTGCGGCAGCTGCTAAGCCAAAAGCGCAGATAATATTGTGCGGTGTTGCCCTTATCCCCGCACGCGGAAGCTGCGCTCGGCAGGGTCCGGGGGGATGGATTTGCAGGTAAAGGTTTCAATGTGGATCCAATGGCTGGTGCCGGTAATGGTGGGCACCAGGCGATCCAGCTGGGCGGCGGAACCCTGGGCTTCTAGGTCCACTGTGCCGTCCCAGTTGTTTTCCACCCAGCCGGTCAGATCCAGCAGCTGGGCGGCATACTGCGCACGGTAGCGGAAGCCAACCCCCTGCACGCTGCCGGTAAAATGCCAGTGGCGGCGTTCCACGGCGGCGCTCATTCTGCGGGCTCCTTCTGCGGTTCGCTCTGGCTGGCGGGTTTTGGGTCAAAGCTGTTCAGCCGGGCCGTGCCGGACAGCAGCCACGCCACAAACAGCGTCATAAGAATGACGGAATCGATCGGGTGCAGCACAAAGTTCAGCGGGTAAAGCACACCGGCGGCCAGCAGCGGCAGCAGCGCGCTGTAAACCAGCGCCATGCGGGTGTTCTGGGCAATGCGGGCATCCACCGCGCGGGAAATGCGCACCGCGGCAGCGGCATCGGCCAAATCGTCCCGAAGCAGCATCACATCGGCGGCGGGCAGCGGCTCGGCTCCCATGCCAATGCCGACATCGGCACAGGCCAGTGCCGCGGCGGCAGAAGTACTGCCTATCATGGCGGCAGGGCCGTTTGTTTGCAGGCGGCGCAGTTCGGCTTCCAGCTCTGCGGGGGCAAGGCCGGATACCACGTGGGCGTCATCCAGCCCAACCTGAGCGGCAACGCGGTCTGCATTGGTGCGGCTGTCGCCTGTCAACAGGATCACATCCAGCCCAAGGGCTTTCAGCGCGTCAATGGCGGCTTTGCTGGCGGGCTTTACGGCATCGGCAACGCCGATCAAACCGGCTGCGTGGCCGTCGAGCGAAAAGTAAAGCGGGGCAATGCCGTCAGCGGCCAGCTGCTCGCCAGCCTGCTGCAAATCGGGGGTCAGCTCGCACTGGGCGGCAATAAACTCTGCGCTGCCGCCTGCCATCACCTTGCCGGCCATTTTTCCGGTCAGGCCCTGGCCGTCCAGAATGGTAATGTCCTTAACGGCGCTCAGCTTGATGTTCTCCGCAGCGGCTTTGCGCATCACGGCGCGGGCCAGCGGGTCCTGGCTCTGGCTTTCCAGCCCGGCAGCCATGCCAAGCAGGAACTTGGCGGGCACGCTGCGGGTGCCCACAATGGTGACCACTTCCGGCTCGCCGTTGGTGATTGTTCCGGCTTTATCCAGCACGGCGGTGTGCAGGGTACCGATGGACTGCAGGCTGGCGGCTGTTTTGAACACGATGCCGTGCTTGGCACCCACGCTGGCACCGGACATGATGGCAGCCGAAGCTGCCAGCGCCAGCACACAGGGGCTGCTGACAGCCAGCACGCTGATGGCGCGGGCCAGCGCAAAAGCAAAGCTCTGCCCCAGCAGCAGCCAGATGATGAGCACCACGCAGGCAATGCCGATAACGGCGGGCACAAACACGCTGCGTACCTTATCGGCCAGGGAACTCAACGGCACCTTGGCAGCGGCAGTGGTCTGCACGGTATGTACCAGCTGGGCGGCGGTGGAATCTGGCCCGATGCGGGTGGCACGGCAGATCAGGGCGCCGCCCTGGTTGGCGGTGGCGGCGTAAACAGTGCTGCCTTTGTGTTTGGCCACGGGGGCGGCGGCACCGGTCAGGGCAGATTCATCCACCGTGGTTTCGCCCTCAATGACAACGCCATCTACCGGCATCACATCGCCGGGACGAATCAGGAAGATATCGCCCACCGCGACTTCATTCAGCGGCACGGTGTACTGCTGGCGGCTGCGCAGCACGCAGGCGGTTTCGGGAATGCGCTCTGCCAGACTGTGCAGAGGGGCCATGGCTTGCGCCTTAAACCGTACTTCCAGCAGCTGGCAGGCTGCGGCAAAGATCAAAATAGCGGCGGCAGAGGGCAGGAACAGCTCCTGCGGGGCATCCTGTGTAAAAATGGCGATTATGCCGTAAACCAGCGCCGCCCCGGAACTGAGCGCCACCAGCGTATCCGGCCCGGGGGCGCGGATGCTCTTGCAGCCGTTGATAAAATAGGAACGGTTCAGCCAGCAGACCGGCACGGTGAGCACCAGCTGCACAATGCCGCACCACATGGCGTTATCACCGGTCAGGAACGGCGGCAGTGGCAACCCGAAAGCAGCGCCAAGGCCAAGGTAAAAAAGCGGAATCAGCAGGCAGGCACTGATGACCAGCCGCCGCTTGATCTGGGGAACAGCGCTGCCCGGCATGGCGGCAGCGGCCCCGGTAGGTTCAAAATTTTGCATTGGAACACTCCCGTATCAAATAAGAGTTGCAAGCGTCAGGAGATGTTGGTGGAAGAAAGCCGGTGATTGGGCCGGGGTGCCTGACGGCACACCCCTACCATTAAAACAGACCTTCCGGCAGAATAATGTCGTTTTGCGGCACGCGCTGCCAGCTGAAGCCGTCGGCCAGCTCGGCAGGGGTGCGGGGGTCCGGGGCGTTTTGCAGCCCGCAGGCATAGGCCAAACGGCCAATGATCTGCTCCGGCGTATAGCGCGCCTGTAAATGCTCCAGGCTTTCGTCCCCATCCCGTTTGGAAAGCCGCCGCCCATCCACGGCCAGCAGCAGCGGCATGTGATAAAATTCCGGCGCGGGCAGGCCCAGTTCCCGGTAGAGCCACAGCTGGCGCGGCGTGCTGGACAAAAGGTCTGCCCCGCGCACCACCTGGGTAACGCCCATCAGGGCATCATCCACCACCACGGCCAGCTGGTAGGCAAACACACCGTCCGCCCGCCGCAGGTAAAAATCCCCGCAGTCCTGCGCCAGATTCTCGGCATAGGGGCCCATGTGGCCGTCCACAAAGGAAATGGTTTCGTCCGGCACCATCACCCGCCAGGCTGGCTTGCGCCTGGCGGTGCGCAGAACGATCTCTTCCGGCGTCAGGTTCCGGCAGGTCCCGGCGTATACCACCTTCCCATCGGAGCGGTGGGGGGCATCGGCGGCGTGCAGCTGGCTGCGGCTGCAAAAGCAGGGGTAAACCAGCCCTTTGCGCACCAGCTTTTGGTAATATTCTTCATAGATAGCGCTGCGCTCGCTCTGGTAATAGGGGCCGCGGGGGCCGCCCTTGCTGCCGCCTTCATCTGCGGTAAGGCCGAGCCAGGCAAGGTCGGCTTCCAGCAGATCAGCAAATTCGCGCGGGCAGCGCACGGCATCCAGATCCTCAATGCGCAGCACAACCTTGCCGCCGCTGCTTTTGGCCGAAAGCCACGCCAGCAGGCAGCAGCACAGGTTGCCCAGGTGCATCCGCCCGCTGGGGCTTGGCGCATAGCGCCCGACTGTGCTGCTCATTCCAGCGTATAACGGGCATCGCCCAGGCTGCGCAGGTGGACGCGGTAGAACCCGGCAACTGCCCGCACCATGGCGTCAGCATCGGCCACCGCGGCGGTTTCCACCGCACTGTGCATGGCCAGCTGGGCCAGGCCAATATCTACCATGGGAACCGGCACGGTATGGCTTTGCAGGTTGCCCAGCGTGCTGCCGCCCGGCAGGTCGGCACGGTTGGCAAACACCTGCACAGGAACGTTGTTCTTGCGGCAGATCTCCTTAAAAATCGCGCCGGTCAGGCCGCTGGTGGTGTATTTCTGGCTGGCATTGACTTTGACCACAACACCCTTGCCCAAAATGACCTTGTTGCAGGGGTCAGCCTTATCAGCAAAATTGGGGTGAACGGCGTGGGCATTATCGGCGCTGAGCACAAAGCTGTTGGCAAATGCCTGGGCCTGTGCCTGGGCACTGTGGGGGATCGCATTCAGGATGCGGTCGAGCACATCGCGCAAAAAGCTGCTGTCTGCGCCCTGGCGGGTGCTGCTGCCCACTTCTTCGTTATCAAACATCGCCCAGACCGGGGCGCAAGCGCTGTCGGTCTCAGGGGCGGCGTCCAAAAAGCCGTACAGGGTGGTGGCGGCGCACTCCAGGTCGTCAATGCGGGGGGCCATGAACAGCTCGCCGTCCGGCCCAATGCGGGTGGGTGCCTGGCGGGTGTAAAGCGAAAGGTCAAAGTCCACAATGTCCTCTTCTTTCACACCGGCGGCCTCAGCCAGCAGGGCGGGGAAGGGCTTGGAACCCTCCAGCCCGTATAGGGGCTGCATGTCCACCTGGGGGTTAAAGGCGTGGCCGCTGTTCAGCGTGCGGTCCATGTGGATGGCCAGCGATGGGATGACCAGCAGATCACGGTCCAGGTCCACCAGGCGGCTTTCCAGCGTACCGGCGGCTTCATCCCGCACCAGCACACGCCCGGCGGCGGAGAGCGGACGGTCCAGCCAGGTGGACATAATCATTCCGCCGTAGCCTTCCACGTTCAGCTTGATGCAGCCCGCAGCGTTCACGTTGGTGTTCTTGATGCGCCAGGTGGGGGAGTCGGAATGGCTGGCAGCAATGCGCCAGCCGCCAATGGCGTGGGCAGGCACCCGCCAGGCAATGATGGAACTTTCGTTGCGGGTCACATAATAACCGTGTTCCGGTTCCAAATTCCAGTATTCGGCTTCCTCCAGGCGGGTGTAACCGGCGGCATCCAGCAGCTGGGCTGCAGTGTGTACCGCGTGGAACGGCGACACTGACCGGTGCAGAAAATCAAAAAGCTGTTCAATTTGCATGGGATAGAACCATCCTTTTATGTTTAGGCAACACCGCACAATTCCCGCCTGACGGCTTAAGCACCGCTCCGGCGGCT
>ERZ773239.1436-NODE-1436-length-17973-cov-7.778491_pt1 | contig 17973 bp, 18 predicted proteins | sample MGYA00580521_ERZ773239 | MGnify/ENA primary metagenome ERZ773239 (study PRJEB29015, sample SAMEA2737801) | human gut metagenome | biome: human gut; feature: human-associated habitat; material: faeces | place: China | collected 2012 ... | reverse complement strand
GTTCCGCTGAACTCCAACCTTTGTTAACCTTAAATCTAATACTATGAAAAACACATTGCAAAGGTACGTATTTTCTGTTTCTCTGCAAGTAAAATGATGCTTAAAATCTGTTTTATAACATCTATTATAATTTGCATTTGCCAGAAAGGTTTTTGTTAACGCTTCTTTTACTACCTTTGCAATTAAAAAATAGACAGATTATGGCATTTGAAGCGACGAAAAGAGAATGGGGAGAACTGTATGCGTTTTTCCGGCTGCTGGCCGACGGTTACGTGTACGGTGGTACTCCTGATGTGAAGAAAAACGAAGCACTCCGTCTTCCGGTGGCAATGGTTCAGCGGGAAGAACATGACGGCACGCGTCAGTATATTTTGGAAAAAGATACCGTGCATCTGAAAGGAGAGAATATAGACAAGCGGATTCCTCGTGAAGACTTTGCTACGGTGGCAGAGCTTATCTATGCAGCGATTCGTCAGAGCCGGGAGGATGATGTTACTTCGCCTGATGGCGTAGAGGAGTTTCTGGATGAGGTGGCCATTTTTGATTTGGAAGCCAAGACGGACGACCGCACAGATTTCAGCGTGGCTTTTTACTCGGTAGATGCTCCGCTCACTGGATTCTGTGTCCGTTCCCGTCTGGGAGTGATGATTCCGTTGCTTGACGGGGGAAGAACTGCCAATTTCAAGTTTGAGCAGACAGGTGTGAAGTTTGCTACTCCGACCGTCAACAAAATCAATGCGGAAGGTGAGGAGGATGATGTCATATCCCGCATGTTGATGATAGAGCGTCTGGGAGGTACACTGAAGTACAGTGATGTGGCCGATAAGATTTTCCGCAGCAACCTGTCCATGATTGATTTGCACATGGGACGACTGATGGCGGAAATGACACGCTTGATGTGGCTGGACGGTATTACGAAGGTGTCGGAACTGACGGAGGAAATCAAAAAGCTGAATCCGCTGAAGATAAAGGACGAGCTGATTACGAAGCATGGCTTCTATGAATACAAGGTGAAAGAGCTGCTGCTGGCATTGGCCATGGGACTTCGTCCGGCAAAATTGTACAACGGAACAGACTCTGCCATTGCAGGGTTCCTTTTCGTGACGGGTGACGGGGAAGTGTTGTGCTATCAGCGTGCTTTCCGCCAGACATTTGCCGATTTCCTTTTCCAGAACAGCCGCTTGGAGAAAGGTTCTACGGAAAAAGACAAGTATGGTTATCTGGAACGTGAAAATGGAGTGTACTACTTTAAACTGAATCTGAAAATCGGTTTGCTGAAGCGATAAGTCTTAGACATGGATAAAAGAAAAACGGATTCTCCGACTGAAACGTCAGGGAATCCGTTTTTTTGTGCATTTCCGCTGAGGGAATTATTCTTCGTGGTTGCTGTAATATTTCATGAACTGTGTACGTTCGAACGGGTTGATGTCGCCTGCGGCTGAGGCATTCATCTTTCCTTTGAACTGTGTAATGGAATCATATCCTTTGTCGTCCATCCATTCGGTCAGTTCTTTCTTCATCTCTTCAATTATCTGGTTGCCGTGCTGGTAGATAACGCTGCAAACTTCTACGGCAGCAGCGCCTGAAAGCAGAGACTTGATAACGCCTTTTCCGTTGTGTACGCCGCCTGAAACAGCATAATCCAGCTGAGGAACTTCTGCCGAAGCAATGGCTGTCCAGCGGATGCGGTCAGACAATTCAGAAGGTGAACTCATTACATTGGCTGTAGTGAAAGTCAGGTTGTCAATCTGGATGTCCGGCTGGTAGAAGCGGTTGAACAATACCACAGCAGCAGCGCCGTTGGCATACAACTGGTTGACGAGTGCAACCGGATTAGTCAGGTTGCTGCCCAGTTTCATAATCACCGGGATGCGGACTACTTTCTTGATGTGGCGCAGGATGTCGATGTGACGCTGTTCAAAGCTTCCCGGTGTGTAATCCTTGCTGGTCTGCAAAGAAAGGATATTCAGTTCCAGTGCATCGGCTCCGGCTTCTTCCATCAGGCGGGCAAAATCTGTCCATTCGCTGTCACTGTAGCAGTTGATGCTGGCGATTACCGGAATCTTGCAGTGTTTCTTTACGTCTTCAATCAGGGTGATATGTTCGTTCAGCGCATGTGAGCGTACGTATGCTCCCAGGTAGTCGTCGGCTTCGGGTGAGCCATAGCCCTGCATGCTTCCTGCCTGCATGTTTATTTGTTCTTCGAATACTGATTTCAGTACTACTGCACCGGCTCCGGCTTCTTCCAGTTTCTGAATTTTAGCCAGGCTGTTAGTCAGTCCAGAACTGCTGATAATAATCGGGTTGTTCAGAGTTAACCCTGCAAAAGTTGTTTTTAGTTGTGCCATATTCTTCTCGTTTTTAATATACTCTATCTCCAAAAATCTTGCTGCCTACACGTACCATTGTACTTCCTGCCTGAACTGCCAGCGGATAGTCGTGCGACATGCCCATGGAAATTTCCTTGAAGGTATCACAATCTTTAAAATAGGTAGCTTTCAGTTCAGTGAAGAAACGGTGAAGGCTCTCAAATTCGTTGGTGATTTGTGATTCGTCGTCCGTATTGGTGGCCATTCCCATGACTCCGCTGATGCATACATGTGTCAGCTCTTTCCACGGGGTGGTTTCCAACATCTCGCGACAAGCTTCAAAAGAAAATCCGTATTTGCTTTCTTCTTCTGCGATATGGATTTCCAGCAGGCAAGGAATCACCCGGTTGCATTTAGCCGCCTGTTTGTCGATTTCAGCCAGTAGCTTGTAACTGTCTACGGCATGAATCATGGCGATGTAGGGTGCGATGTACTTCACTTTGTTGGTCTGCAGGTGGCCGATGAAATGCCACTGAATATCGGCGGGCAGGGAAGCCTGCTTCTTGCTCAGTTCCTGTTCCTTGCTTTCTCCGAAGATGCGCTGTCCGGTTTCGTATGCAGTCAGAATCGCTTCGTTCGGGTGAAATTTGGATACAGCAACCAGGCTGACCTGGGGAGGAAGTTGTGCCCGTATTTCTTTTAAATTAGACTGAATATCCATGGTGTGATATGTGTTTGTTTATCGTTTGTCTGCATCCGGGAATTCCGGTTTTACGTCAGGTTCTGCAGAGTAGGGGTATACGTCCATCAGTGCAGTTTCGGCAACCGATGCGATGACGTAGTCGGCCATTGTACCCTTCATGCCTTCGTCCAGTTTCTTCACGGCATCGCGCAGGTCGGCAGCCTGTACCAGTACGTTGGTAGCTGTTTTCTTTTCTGCACCGCTTTTCTCGTCGAGTGTAATGAAGTAGAGCTTGCACTTGAACCAACGGTCGGCAGCTTCCTCGTCGCTGGGGAAGAGCTCGCTATAGTTGGCGCGTTTGATGTCGGATACAGTGAATTCTCCGCTGATGAACGGAGTAATTTCTTCGATAATACGCGATTCAGCTTCGGTGAAACTGAGTGCGTCCACCAGATAGGGTTCCGTTACTTTCTTGTTCATTCCGTTTTCGGCTATTTTCTCGTAACGGATTTTGCATTCAAACCAATTATGCATCATAATTTTTCTTGCTTTTCAATTTGTAATATTTCACACAAAGATACGATTATAAATTGAATGAGAGAATAAATGGTTTTGAAAAATCAGTCAATTCTTGGTTTGCAACGGTTTTGTTGCATGAATTCCTGAATGAGGTCGGTGTAATTCCCTTGAATCAGAATGTGGTGGTTGCCTAGCGGATTGTGCAGGAAATAGTCTGCCGGCTTATCCAGGCGTACCTTTAGCTGTGTGCGGCAACAGGTTACCATATTGGTATTTTCAATAAGATGTCCCGATGACAGATAATATTCGTCCAGGCATTCTCCGCCACATTTGAAGAGGGTAACTTCGCCTGGGTGTACAATGCCCTGGATGGCAATGCCGCTTTCTGTTTCAAAATGGTTTCGGATAATAAACTCTTCGGCCATTTTAGTAGGGATGGAGCAGTGTGCCAGCAGTACCTCGTTACGGGCAAGGTCTACAAATGAAGGATTTGCCATAAAGCCGGGCTTTCCGATGAGCTCTTTTACCATCAGTAAGGTCATGATGGACTGCAAGTCACCTTCGCATCCGGCAGGTATTCCTTCGTCATTTAGCAGAGAAAGGGCCAAGCAGCCTGTGGTTTTCAGACTTTGGATCAGCGAGAAGCAGGACAAGGTAAGAGCGTCCAAGTTTTCTTCCTGGCATACACGCCGGATGGCCTTATATAATCGCATGGCCCGAAGCAGCTCTTCTGGGGTTGCTTCCTGAATTCCTTTGGCACGGTTGGCAAACAAAGAGGCTTCAGGTCCTATTTCATCTTCCGTAATCTCGTGGAAAGCTTTTTCTACGGTTTCAATGGAGATGTCCGTGTAAGTCACTCCCCAACGCTGTCCGGCTAACAGGTAATCCACATGACTGGCTACCAGCCAGGAGGCTGGAGTGCCGATTACGCCGATGCGTTTCTTTTTCAAGGAACGTTTGGCGGCAAACGCCTGGTGATGTAAAAGTACCTGATTTACCATATTGGGCACTGATCCATGGATGATTTTTACCTTCATGTCTCTCGACTGAATCCATGCCGAGATTTCAAGGGCGGCAGCCAGTGAGTTGTTCAGGCCGTCCGTCAGCAGAGTGATGGGATAGGGCAGGATGCTGAAAAAACGTACTACAGCATTCTCTACGCCTCCGCTGGCTATGAATGCCATTTTGTATTCATGGCAGGGAATGCTTTCAGAGTCTGTATAATTGACAAGGTGAAGGGTGAAATGTTTTTCCAGTTCCACGAACAGGTCTTTATGCTTTTCGTAGACTTGCTCTACCTTGTATGTGCCGGCTGTAAATATAATTAGGTAAAGGTTCATAATGCTTGAGTGTTTGGTTATCGATAGCAAACATACGGATTTTTTGGGTAGAAGACTTGGAAAATGCCTGAAAAGGCGTTAAACTTTACTTGGAGGGCCTTTTTCTCAAAAGAAAGGAGTAGCCGTATTTTTCTGAGCACAAAGTTGTTTAATTTCGACAATCGCTTTATCTTTGCATTTCAGAATCTTTTTTAAACTATAAAATATGCCAAAAATATCCATCAGAGGAACTGAAATGCCGGAGTCGCCGATACGTAAGCTTGCGCCTTTGGCTGAAGCTGCGAAAGAGAGAGGAATTCATGTATATCACTTGAATATTGGTCAGCCTGACCTGCCTACTCCACGAGCGGCCCTCGATGCGATTCGAAATATTGACCGCCAGGTGTTGGAATATAGTCCCAGCCAGGGATACAGAAGTTATAGAGAGCGCCTGGTGGGATATTATGAGAAGTACGACATTCACCTGGATGCCGATGACATTATCATTACTACCGGAGGGTCGGAAGCTGTGCTGTTTGCGTTTATGAGCTGTCTGAATCCGGGGGATGAGATTATCGTGCCGGAACCGGCGTATGCCAACTACATGGCGTTTGCGATTTCGGCAGGAGCGGTTATCCGTACGGTGACGACTACCATCGACGAAGGTTTCTCTTTGCCGAAGGTAGAGAAGTTTGAGGAGTTGATTAATGAACGCACCAAGGGTATCTTGATTTGTAACCCGAATAACCCGACCGGGTATCTGTACACTCGCCGGGAGATGAATCAGATTCGGGATTTGGTGAAGAAGTACGACTTGTTCCTCTTCTCCGATGAAGTGTATCGTGAATTTATCTATACAGGTTCTCCTTATATTTCTGCCTGTCATCTGGAAGGCATCGAACAGAATGTGGTATTGATTGACTCCGTATCGAAACGTTATTCGGAATGTGGAATTCGTATCGGTGCACTGATTACGAAGAATCCGGAAGTGCGCAAGGCGGTGATGAAATTCTGCCAGGCCCGTTTGAGTCCACCGTTGATTGGCCAGATTGCAGCTGAGGCTTCACTCGATGAACCGGAAGAATATGCTCGCGAAACGTATGATGAATACGTGGAACGCCGTAAATGTTTGATTGACGGATTGAACCGTATACCGGGTGTCTATTCTCCGATACCGATGGGAGCTTTCTATACCGTAGCTAAATTGCCGGTGGATGATTGCGAGAAATTCTGCGCATGGTGTTTGTCTGATTTCAATTATGAAGGAGAAACCGTCATGATGGCACCTGCCAGCGGATTCTATACTACACCGGGCGGCGGTAAAAACGAGGTTCGTGTGGCTTATGTATTGAAGAAAGAAGACCTGGTACGGGCTTTGTTCATTCTGCGTAAGGCGCTCGAAGCCTATCCGGGAAGGGTGGATGAATGATGAGCAACTGGAAATTTTTTATTGCCCGACGGATTTACCGTAGCAGGGAAGGAGAGAAAGAAGTATCAAAACCGGCCGTACGCATTGCGATGGCCGGTATTGCTATCGGACTGGCCGTGATGATTGTGTCGGTGGCGGTGGTCATCGGCTTCAAGCATCAGGTGCGCGACAAGGTGATAGGCATGGGCTCTGATATTGTGGTTTCCAGTATCGAAGGAGCTCAGCTTTACCAGATGAATCCGGTGGTAGCAAACGACAGCTTGTTGTCGGTGATACGGAATATTCCCCAGGTGAGTCACGTGCAGCGTTACGCTACGAAACCGGGCATGATCATGACCGCTGATAACTTTCAGGGAATGATTGTGAAGGGGGTGGCGCAGGAATACGACTGGACGTACCTGAAGGCACACTTGCAGGAAGGAGAGATTCCTGCACTGACGGACTCCGTAGCCAGCAACCGTGTGCTGGTTTCCCGCTCCATGGCCGACAAACTTTCATTGAAGGTAGGTGATAAGCTTTATACTTATTATATAGAAGGCAATGTGCGTGCCCGTCGGTTGACGGTGAGTGGGATATTCCAAACCAATTTCTCTGCATTCGATGATTATTTCCTGATAACTGACATGTACATGGTTCGTCGTCTGAACGGTTGGGAACCGGATCAGGTGGGAGGCGTGGAAGTGGCCGTGTCGGATTATCGTTTCTTGGACTCGGTGAATGACGATATTCGTGGTCATATTCAGGAACAGACAGACCGTTATGGGGCAATCTATTGTTCCCGTACTTCAGAGGAACTTTATCCTCAGATTTTTGCGTGGCTCGACTTGCTGGATACTAATGTATGGGTCATTCTGATTCTGATGACCGGAGTGGCGGGCTTTACCATGATTTCCGGATTACTGATTATTATTCTCGAACGTACGCAGATGATTGGGGTGTTGAAAGCGTTGGGGGCCAACAACGCTTCCATTCGTCAGATATTCCTGTCATTTTCTGTTTTCCTTATCGGAAGGGGAATGTGTTGGGGAAATGTCATCGGACTGTCGTGTTGTCTTATTCAGTATTTTTTCGAACCGATTAAGTTAGATCCGGCTACGTACTATGTCAATGCAGTGCCCGTAGAGCTTCATTTGGGCTGGATTGTATTGTTGAACGTGTGTACCTTGCTGGTGTCGGTAGGGATGCTGGTCGGTCCTTCTTATCTGATAAGCCACATTCATCCTGCAAAATCCATCCGTTTTGAATAAATCCTGCTTCAAAATCAAGAGCAAACAAATCTTTTTTACTAATTTTGCACTCTCAATTGATATTAAAGAATAAAATAACTACATAAAGTTATGGCAAAAGAATTAAAAGACCTAACCAAGAGAAGTGAAAACTATTCACAATGGTATAATGATTTGGTGGTAAAGGCCGATTTGGCTGAACAGTCTCCTGTGCGTGGCTGTATGGTAATCAAGCCTTACGGATATGCCATCTGGGAAAAAATGCAGCGTATCCTTGACGATATGTTCAAGGCTACAGGACATGTGAATGCGTATTTCCCGTTGTTGATTCCGAAATCTTACCTGAGCCGTGAAGCTGAACACGTAGAAGGCTTCGCTAAGGAATGTGCGGTAGTAACTCACTATCGTTTGAAGAATGCAGAAGATGGTTCGGGTGTGATTGTAGACCCGGCTGCCAAACTGGAAGAAGAACTGATTATTCGTCCAACTTCAGAAACTATTATCTGGAGTACTTATAAAAACTGGATCAACTCATACCGTGACCTGCCTATCTTGTGTAACCAGTGGGCAAACGTAATGCGCTGGGAAATGCGTACTCGTCTGTTCCTGCGTACAGCTGAGTTCTTGTGGCAGGAAGGTCATACGGCTCATGCTACCCGCGAAGAGGCTGAAGCAGAAGCACAGAAGATGTTGCACGTGTATGGCGATTTCGCTGAAAAATACATGGCTGTGCCGGTTATCAAGGGTGTGAAATCTGCAAACGAACGTTTTGCCGGAGCATTGGATACTTATACTATCGAAGGATTGATGCAGGATGGCAAGGCATTGCAGTGTGGTACCTCTCACTTCCTGGGACAGAACTTTGCCAAGGCATTCAACGTGCAGTTCGTTGACAAGAACAATAAGCTGGATTATGTATGGGCTACTTCATGGGGTGTATCTACTCGTCTGATGGGTGCCTTGATCATGACCCATTCTGACGACAACGGTCTGGTTCTTCCGCCGCATTTGGCTCCGATTCAGGTTGTTATCGTACCTATCTATAAGAACGACGAACAGTTGAAACAGATTGATGCCAAGGTAGAAGGTATCGTCAACAAACTTCGCAGCATGGGTATCTCTGTGAAATACGATAACGCTGATAACAAGCGTCCGGGATTCAAGTTCGCAGACTATGAATTGAAGGGTGTACCTGTACGTCTGGTAATGGGTGGCCGTGACCTGGAAAACAACACGATGGAAATCATGCGTCGTGATACACTGGAAAAAGAAACTCGTTCTTGTGACGGTATCGAAGAATACGTACAGAACCTGTTGGAAGAAATTCAGCAGAACATCTACCAGAAAGCATTGAATTATCGTAACGAACATATCTATAAGGTAGATACTTACGAAGAATTCAAGGAACAGATTGAGAAAGGTGGATTTATCCTGGCTCACTGGGATGGTACTCCGGAAACAGAAGACCGCATTAAGGAAGAAACGAAAGCAACTATCCGCTGTCTGCCTTTCGAAGCAGATGAAGAAAGCCTGACTCCGGGTGTGGATATGCTGACTGGCAAACCTTCTGCACGCCGTGTCTTGTTTGCCCGTGCATATTAATTGGCTATACTTACAGTAATATCATAAAAAAGTCCGGTTCTCTTGAAAGAGGGAATCGGACTTTTTTTTTATGGGCTTTATTCTGCTTTCAGGCATTCCATATATTCTTCGTAACTGATGGACCGGCCACCCATTGACTTGAGGTGAGGCGTCTCAAACTGGCAGTCGATAAGGGTACCTCCGTGCGCATGGAGCAGTTGGGCCAGTCGTATCAGGGCAAGCTTGGAAGCGCTGGGTACGAGTGAGAACATGCTTTCGCCGAAGAAGCATGTGCCCAAAGTCACTCCATACAGGCCTCCGACCAGCTTGTCGTTTTCCCATACTTCTACGCTGGCGGCCAGGTTCTGTTCGTACATTCGGATGTAAGCTTCAATCATTTCCTCTCCCAGCCAGGCTCCTTCCTGTTCGATGCGGAGCTTGGAGCAGTTCCGTATCACCTGTTCAAACGCATGGTTGAAAGTTACCTTATACTTATTCTTGTTCATTAGCGTGCGCATGGAATGGGAGATGTGAATCTCTTCCGGAAAGATGACGAAACGCTGCAACGGGCACCACCATTGGATGACTTTCTCGCGGAAGGCATACCAGGGAAAGATACCGTTGGAGTAGGCCAGGATAAGGCGGTCGACGGACAAGTCACCTCCAATGGCCAGCAGGCCGTCAGGGTCTCCCCAGTGCGGGTCCGGAAAAGCCAGTCTTTTTGTCAGTTGGAAAACCATGGTATCGAAATTATTTGAGAATACTCAGTTGATTGTTTTCGGCCGTTACCGTGATGTCACCTCCCTGCTTCAGCGAGCCAAACAGAATCTCACGCATGAGCAACGGCTTCAGGTGGGCGGCGATGGCACGGTCCATTTCGCGGGCTCCGTATTCCGGTTTGAAACCCTCTTTCAGCAGCCATTCATGTGCTTCGGGTGTCAGGTGCAGGCAGACGTGACGGCGAGCCAGCTTTTCATCCAGCTGGCGCAACTTCTTGTCGAGCACTTGCGTAGCCATTTCCCGACTCATGTCATGGAATACGACGGAAGCCGACAAACGGTTGAGGAATTCCGGTTTGAAGGTTTTCTTTACCTGACGGAGCATGGCCTGTCCGGTGCTTACCTGACTGTTGAAACCAATGGAAGCCTGATGCGCATACTGAGCACCGGCGTTGGAAGTCATGATAAGAATCAGGTGGCGGCAGTCCGATTTCCGTCCTTTGTTGTCCGTCAGCACTGCATAGTCCATTACCTGCAGCAGGATGTTGAAAATGTCGGGATGAGCCTTTTCGATTTCATCCAGTAGCAGTACACAGTTGGGCGTTTTCCGAATGGCATCCGTCAGCAAACCACCATCTTCGTATCCGATGTAACCTGCCGGAGAACCGATAAGTTTGGCGATGGTATGCTTTTCCATGTATTCACTCATGTCGAAACGTACCAGTGAGATACCTAATTCTGAAGCTAATACTTTGGCTACTTCAGTTTTTCCCACTCCCGTAGGGCCGACAAACAACAGACTGGCCAGCGGCTTGTTCTCGTCCAGTAATCCGGCTTTGGCCATTTGCACCGCCTCCACTACCTGACGAATGGCTTCGTCTTGTCCGTAAATCTGTTCCGATATGCGTTCGTACAATGCTTCCAGTGAAGCGTTGTCTTCCTCCTTGAGTGCATTAGCATCAATCTTACAAGTACGTGAAAGTACTTCGGTAATCAGTTTTTTGTCCACCGTCTTTGTGCCGTCTGTGGCCGGATGAATTTCGCGGTAAGCACCGGCCTCATCAATCAGGTCGATTGCCTTGTCAGGCAGGAAGCGGTCGCTGATGTAGCGGGCACTGGCCTTTACAGCATACTCAATTACTCCCGGTTCATAGGTTACGTGGTGATACTCCTCATATTTTTCCTTCAATCCTTCTATGATGCGGATAGCCTCGTCGATGCTGGGCTCCTGAATGTCGATTTGCTGGAAACGGCGTACCATTCCTTTGCTGCGTGAGAAATAACGGTTGTATTCTTCGTAGGTGGTAGAACCGATGAAACGGATGTCTCCCTGTTCCAGGTAAGGCTTCAGCATGTTAGAGGCATCCATCGAGCCATCACCGATTTGTCCGGCTCCGATAAGATTGTGTATCTCGTCAATATAGAGAATGGCTTTCTTTTCTGCGCTGAGGCTTTTCATTACGCTCTTCAACCGTTGTTCGAAGTCGCCCCGATATTGTGTACCGGCCAGCATACTACCCAAATCCAGTTCATAGATACGGCTTCCCTTCAGGCGTTCGGGCACTTTTCCGGCTTCTATGCGGGCTGCCAGTCCGTAAGCCAAGGCTGTTTTCCCCACTCCTGGTTCGCCGATGTGCAGTGGGTTGTTCTTGTCTTTCCGGCACAGCACTTCGATAGTACGCTCCAGTTCCATCTCCCGTCCAATCAGCGGATTGTGATTCTCCAGCTGTTCGTTCAGGCAGGTGATGAAGTTCTTGGAAATACCATGAGGTTCGTCCGAATCATTCTCATCCAGGCTGAGGTCGTCTCCATAAATGACCACCAGTTGGCTGATGAAATCCGGAATCCGTTCCTTCAGGTGTTTTTTCAGAAAATAGCAAGCCCAGGATTCCGGCAGCAGCAACATGGCTTGTACTACGTGAGGAATGTCTAGCACTTCGGCATTGGATGATTCCAGGAAGGCATACGCATTCTGAAACAGCAGGTTGGATTGCACAGAAAATTGCAGTTCATAGTTGGTATCTTCCGGTACCTGTTCCATTTTTTGTGCCAGGTATTCGTCTACTTCCTCTTCCATCACCGGGATGTGGCAGAAACATTCCTCTACGGCCTCCACAAAAGGGTCCTGGTTAAAGAGTGCGCTGAGAATATGCTCCGGAGTAATGAATTCATGGCGATAACGGAACGCCAGTCCTTGAGCAAATGACAGCGCTTTGTCTACATATACAGATTTTTCGATGTGACTCATTGATTCTTTACAGTTTAATTGTCTTCGGGTTCTACGGTCAGTCGCAGAGGGAATCCTTCTTCACGTGCCATCTGAGTGGCCTTCTGCGCTTTGGATTGTGCTACGTCGTAAGAATAAACGCCTGCCGTGGCCGATTGCTGCTGGTGTACTTTCAGCATCAGTGCCTCAGCTTCCTCCTGCGATTTGAAAAACACGATTTTAAGTACCTTCACCACGAAGTCCATAGTGGTGAAGTCGTCGTTGTGGAGAATCACTTTATAATGTTTGGGTTCGTGCAGCTCCACACGTTTTTTTTCTTTACATAACGATTGTTCTTTTTCCATTTGTCTACTTTGATATAGCGATTCGGACTCGCGTCAACGTGCCGTGTTCAACGTAAATTCTTTCTGGTCGTACATTTGTCCACGGGTATCGGTCACAGCCAGTCGGAAAGTAGCTGTACCCGTTTTGATACGTTTTCCGGCAGTGACGGTAGCCGTATACTTCACCCCGTTTCCCGGCTGAATCTGTTCCACCAGAATGGAAGGGGAGATATGCAGATGTTTCATTCCGCTGATTTCTGCCACGCTGGGAATTACGTTGTAGGCAATTTCATTTCCTTCATTCATGATTTCGAAGATGATTTTGCTGCTTTCTCCCGAGCTGATGACATGGTCGCGGTCATTATCTATGAAACGGATGTTCCGAATGTATAAAGAGGAGAGAGCAGACTGTGTATAGTCCGGCTCGGCGTACACCTGTTCCACGGGATAGTTTGTCCTGTTTTCTTCACGCGATTTTGGGGCTGTCAGTGCACCACCAATGGCAGCTCCGGCCAGTGTGCCGGCAATGCTTCCAATGGCAGAACCTCTGTAACTTCCTCTCCAGCCATGACGGGAGTCGCCTACCAGTCCGCCGATGGCACCTCCCACACTATTGCCGATGGCGGCACCACCTACAATGGCATCGGTACGTTCCGGTTGCGTCGTTCCGCATCCGCTACTCAGTAAGGACACGATTAGAAGTAAAATTGCGACTTTCTTCATGGATGTTTTCTTGATAAAAGTTTTATTTGCGGTATTTAGCTTTAATGGCCGGAAGTTCTTTCTGGATGTCACTGATACGGCGTGCATCACTGGGGTGTGTGCTCATGAATTCAGGCACCTTTCCACCAGAACTGGCCGACATCTTTTGCCAGAAAGTCACGGCCTTGTCGGGGTTATAGCCCGCCATGGTCATCAGAATCAGTCCCATGTAATCTGCTTCCGTTTCGTGTTTACGCGAGAAAGGAAGGGTTACTCCGTATTGTGCTCCCACACCGTATACCGTACCCGCGATGGCCTGTACCATCTCACTCTTTTGTGAGAGAGTCTGTCCTAATATTTGTGCACCATACTGTGTAAGCATCTGCTGGCTGATACGCTCGTTGCTGTGCTTGGCTACTGCATGTGCTACTTCATGCCCCAGTACCACGGCCAGTTCATCGTCCGACGATACCAATTTCATCAGTCCTTCGTACACCACAATCTTTCCGCCCGGCATACAGAACGCGTTGATTTCGTCACTCTTTACCAGATTGAATTCCCAGGCGAACTCCTTGATTTCGTCAGAAAGTCCGTTGCTGCGCAAGTATCGTTCTGTAGCTGCGGCAATGTTCTTTCCCACTCGTACCACCATGGCCGTCTGGGTAGCATTGGTCGACTTCTGGGCGCTTTTTATATAGTCATTGTACTGAGTCAGGCTGGAAGAAAGCACTTCCTGGTCTGAAACCAGCAACAATTGTTTACGTCCGGTGAGCGGTACCGAACTGCATCCTGCCAGCATCAGCAAAGAAAGGGCATACACACTTAGTTCTTTTTTCATAACGGTTTCGTTAGTTGTTCTACAAACATAACAAAAAAATGATGATTTTTGATTATATTTGATGTAGTCTGAAGGTATTTAATTGACTACAAATAGATTAAAAGAAACTCGCATGAGAATAGGCAACGGATAAGAAATTGGTAAAGTGCTTTGATACACTATATTTCTCATGCTGTCAAACAACTCTTATTTGTTTGCAAATATAATATTATTGCAGGTAAAAATCAAAAATAACGAGGTTTATTTTCATTTTTGCCTGCTGATATTTGTTCCGGATTGTCGGATACGATATATTTGTAATTAGGATTCGTACCGTGTTCCAAGCGGTTCATAAGTAACGACTTGCGGAGTTTTGGCAACAAGGGGATGCGGCTCCGTTTTATAGAAATGACTTATGCAAACCGACTTATCCATTTACAACAGTCTTCGCCCTTCCTTTATAGAAGGCGTTCACGCCGTGAAGTTCAATGCTTTGTCGGCGGTCATATCGCGTTACCGGGATTATGCCCGCAGTTCCGAACAAATAAAAGCGTACTCGGGAGATTCTCTGCTGATGCGGGACATCGCCTCCTTGCTTGACGAAGCACCCCGTCCCATAACGAGGGAATACCAGGATTTCACCCCGTTCCTGCTTCTTCTGATGCTTTCGGAGGAATTTCATGTCGTCCATTACGTCGAGCGTCTTGTAACGTGGTATTTCGGCTACTGTTGTGTCGATGAACTGCGGACGGTTTGCACCATTCTGTCCGAGTGTTCCTACCCGCATCACGACACGCTGCGGCTGCGGTTCAAGAATTACCTGCGTGAAGCCCGTAAGACATTGGGTATGCCCGTTGAATGTAACGCTGCTGTCATGCTGAAAATGCTCGACGCCTCTTATGAACATCTCACTCCCGCCGATGTCGGGGAGTTCGAGGAGCTGTTGCACCTGGGGGACGATTACGAGTTCATCTCCCGTGTCAAATCGAATTATCTTGCCTCGGATAACGTCACGGAACTCGCCGGGGTTTGCGGGTATTCCAGCACGATTACCTTCCGCCGGCGTTTCCAGCGGGTTTTCGGCTGCTCGGCCTCCTCGTGGTTACGTCAGCGCCGTATCGAACGTATCGGGGAGTTGTTGCGGACGACACACTACACGTTGCAGGAAATAGCCTACATGTGCGGTTTCTCCGCCCAATCCCACTTTACGGACTTTTGCAAGCGGAATATGGGGAGCAATCCCACTTCCATCCGCCAGGAAGGTCGGATCTGACATTAAAATCGGCTCCGTGATAAAAAAACGAAGAGAAAGATAAAAATCGTAATCCGCCGGTTTTTCGATTCGCTAACTTTATACGCGAAAGTAACAAGACGGATTATGATTGCATTTATAGAAAAATTAAACAGCGAAGTCCTGCGGAGTATCGAACGTATCGAATCGCGGGATACCGACGTGTTGAAAAAGTCGCTTGAAGCGTCACGTGTCCTGGGAGAAGCGTTCGACCGTTTGAAACAATATATCATCGGCTACCGTTTTCAAAACGATGACGAGGAAATAAAGTTCTTCAAAGAAATCAAACCTCGTCTTTTTTGCCGTCTGATCTATTACCGCAAGCTCTACAATATCGAGATGAACCGTCCGGTAGGAAGTATCGAGGCACAACGGGAGTACCTGGACGCCCATGTTCGGGCCATCAACGCGTACACGCAGAAACGCCTCGACTTTATCCGCTATTTCCGCAGCGGCGCTACACACCTGGACAGCCTCTATTTCCTGCGCGGGCAGACCGACACGGAGCAATACCTGGAAACCTTCTACTATGAACTCGACCCGCAGTTTTCGACAAACGCGGATTTCAAGGTGGCGAAAATCCTGGCCAACGATATGTTGTCGGTTTATCTTATGGGCGAATTGGAATCACTGGAGAGCACGAACCTCCGGAACATGGTTCTGCCATTGCCTGACGTGCGTCCGACATGGCAGGACTCGAAGACGGATCTGACGGAACTTATTTACCTGCTCGACAGTAAAGGCTGTTTCGGCAATGTGCCACTCACGCAACTTGCCAGCTACATTTCCAACGCTTTCAACGTACACCTCGACATGAACCTTTCGAGGACATTCTGCGATATGAAAATCCGAAACAACCCGACACCGTGGCTTGACAAGGCGAAAGAGGCCCTGCTTAAACGTATGCAGACGTGGAAGCGAAACAAGAAAAACGGCAATTCCGAGTAGAACATGAACCGGTAAAGCACTCTATTTCTTATAGAAGCACTGATAATCAGCGTTGTATATAACAAAAGAACCGAGGTCGGTTTTCCCCCGTAACTCTCGAAAGGAACTTTCCCGAACGCCCGTATTTGCACCCGTATAAGGAGCCGATACGGGTGTTCCGTTGTAGCCCCGTCCGGATTAGAACACCGTTAAGCGTTGAATCACAGTATGCTATCGCATTTCTGCCAATAAAAATACCGAGTACGGGCCGCGGATTTCGGTAAAAAACACTGCCTTCTTCACCGCATGAACCGTTGAGAATCAGTTCACTGCAAATTATCAAAAAAAAGTCGTACCGACCTCGTTTTAAGCTGTCCATATAAGCCCGACCTTTGTAACAGACTAAAAAACAAAGGAGTATGAAAATCATAGTGATCAGTTCGCGAGCCTATAACGAGCTTGTCGGGCGTATAGAGAAAATAGAGGCTGCAATCGCCTCTCTCCCTGAAAAGGGGCGTGCATGGAATAAGGAGTATATAAACGACGAATGGATGGACGGCGAGCAGGTCTGCCGTTACCTGGGCATCAGCGGGCGTACCCTTCAACGCCTCCGCTCGGATCACGTGATCACCTATTCGGCCATCAACCGGAAGCTGTATTATTCCCTCACGGAAATCCGCCGTGTGCTGAAGGAGCGTTCCGTGCGGCGCAAAAACCGACCAAAGGAGTAGGCCATGTTTCTGGATAAGGAATATTTCGACGGATGGATGCAGCGGCTCTCGGAACGGCTGGAACGTATTGAGAAGCTGTGCGCGGGGGACGTGGAGCAACCGCTTTCCATCCTGCCTGACGGGGAGCGTCTTCTGGACAATTACGACCTGTGCCGTATGCTCAATATCAGCAAGCGCACACTCCAGCGTTACCGCACCTCGGGAGAGCTGCCTTACGAGATGATCTATCACAAGACCTTCTACCGGGAATCGGACGTCCTGCGGTTCATCGAGCGTAACTTCAGTAATTTCCGCAAGCTGAAAAAGGATCGTCCTGCCGGTTCCGGTTAGGCCCTGTCCCGAGAGTCCGGCGTCATGGAAAAACGCGGAGATACATGGAATAAGGCACGACAAGGCGGTACAACCGTTCGATATTTGCCGTAAAATCAGTATGTTTGCACTTGGAAGCCTATATAATAATGAACAATGAAAGAAACAGATAAAATATATCCTGCCGACAAAGGGGAGGAAGAGCTACTGCATAACGTGCGCCATATCTTGCAGGAAGCGCGCGCGAAGGTGATACATCATGTCAATTCGACCCTCGTGAGGGCTTACTGGCAGGTAGGGAAATACATAGTGGAGTACGAGCAGCAGGGAACCGGCCGTGCCGGATATGGCAAGGCTGTCATCAACACCCTTTCCAGGCGGCTCGTGGCGGAGTTCGGAAACGGGTTCACGGCCACCAACCTGCGGTACATGAGGCAGTTTTACCAGTGCTACCCGAAATATCACACGCTGTGTGATAAATTGAGCTGGTCGCATTGCCGCACGCTTCTCAAGGTGTCGGGCGATGCCGCCCGTGATTTTTACCTGCACGAGTGCGTCAAGGAAAACTGGAGTGTCCGGCAGCTCGACCGCCAAATCAACACGCTTTTCTATGACCGCTTGCTGGCCAGCCGAGACAAGAAAGCCGTGAAAGAGGAGATTTCCCGTACCGAACCCGGGCGTGTCGAACCCAAAGAGATCATCCGCGACCCGTATATCCTGGAGTTTCTCGGTATCCCCCAGGGAGAGCATTTTCTGGAAACCGATCTGGAGCAACTGCTCATCAGCCGCTTGCAGCGCTTCATGCTCGAACTCTTATGTAAAGGTTTGCATAACATTTCTTATGCCAACAAATTTATTATGC
>ERZ773239.1429-NODE-1429-length-18048-cov-7.038348_pt1 | contig 18048 bp, 13 predicted proteins | sample MGYA00580521_ERZ773239 | MGnify/ENA primary metagenome ERZ773239 (study PRJEB29015, sample SAMEA2737801) | human gut metagenome | biome: human gut; feature: human-associated habitat; material: faeces | place: China | collected 2012 ... | reverse complement strand
TGAGTACCATACATTTTTACATCATTCTCAAACCTCAAATTCAAAAATGAAATGCTATCACCTGCATAAAACAAGGTACCCAAACTGTGTGATTTTAATAGATTTCACAACCATCTCTATCTATAATATACCGCATTCCTCCTTCCAGGCAAGCCTTTTCTTGACTTTCCATAAACAGAATTTTCGCCTCCTGATATCTAATTTCCTTAATCAATTCCTGTATCTGTTCATCTGTCAAATAGCTCCTAATATTTACGAAAACAAATACCTTTGTTGATAAAACTTCAACTGCAATTTTTACATACCGTATTATTCTTTCGAAAAAATCATCTTCCATTTCCTCATGCTTAATCCCTACCGCTTTTAACAATGCAGGAATTTCCAAATTGTCATCAAATGATAATATATAATTTGTTTGTTGTTCTAACCGCATTAAATATTCATGGATATAAGCCGTCAATTCCAACGTCTCTTCATACATTTGTTCTTCCTTAGAAACCTTCTCCAATTTTATATATAGTTTATTTAATATCTTTCTACTGTTAATCTCCACTGTAAATGGATTGACAATAATTTCAAGATACTTTGACAGCTCAAGAATCTTATCTCCCTGTGATAAAACAAACCGGCCCTCACCATTTTCATATTGACAGTACAATTCATGTAAATATTCTGAAAAATCTTTTGGTGATTCAATGGTCCATTCAGTAAACGCAGCTGACTCAGAGATTATTTCACCAGAAAGCTCAGAATGAACCATTTTCATAAAATCACCAACCTCTCATCACTATCCAACACTTCACTTTTCACTGTACCTATAATCAAATCCATTTTCGCATACTGCTTTTCCGTGACCGCTAATAATTGGATTAGTCCTTCATCCGGCTTATTTTTTCGTACATTTTCTACAATTGCTTTAACAGCCGTCTGATTTAAAGCCAATTTACAATACACTGATTCCTGAAGCATAATAAAACCACTTTTTAAAAGGAACTTTCTAAATTTTGTGTAAGCTCTGCGATTTTCTCCCGTTATTGTCGGTAAATCAAAAAACACCAATACCCTCATAAATCTATAACTCAATCTTATAAAATCGAATCAACGCACTATCATCTTCGCTTAATGCATCAAAAACGCTTTTGCAATAAATCTTAATGGCATTATTAACATATTGAACCTTGCCGTCAATCCGTACTTCATGATTCAGAACATTGACAAGCTGCATCTTTTCTGAATGTTGAAACACTTCCAAGGTCATCATCAAAACTTCACGGTCTATTAGGATTCTAAATGGTTCCATCAAATCTGATGCCAGATTAAACTGATTAAACATATTATCATGAAAATTTCCTAATTGCGTCAAATAACCGCTCGCCACGATTTCTCTTGCAAAGGCTGACATCAAAACAGAATAGCCATAGTTTAATGCCGCATTAATCAAGCTGTCTTCCGTCCGTGTAAAATCCAATCCAAATAGCGAATTAAAATAAACCTTCGTCGCATGCCCCTCTCGATTTGTCCCGTCATTCCAGGTAATTTCCTTTAAATATGTATCTAATAGTGCAGACTCTTTCCTCCCCAATAATTCCAGCAAATTCTTTTGTTTTCGTATTTTGTCCGTAACAATTTCCGTCCATATCGCTTCTTTTGTTTGTTGTTTCCAGGCAATTTGCTTACGAATTTTGTTGCTCGTATCATGACTGCCATAATAATTCACCAACTCACAAGAAGGATTTCTTTTTTCATCACAGAAAATAACTTTAATTTTTCGTTTTGCCAATTCTGAAATCAGACTGGCGGTAATAGATACCGCCGTTGATTCAATGATAATTGTTGAAATCTCACTTAATACAATCTTTGTTATCTCATCACTACGAACAACCATCTTACCCAATTGTAAATCCAACTTCGCACGTTTTGAGATAACTATAATTCGCCAGCTCATAATTTCATCAAGTCAATCTCTTTTTCATAAATGCCTGTCGGAGATTGATTAATAACAGAAATCTGTTTACATGCAGTTATATTATTATTCATCACAAGAATTCCTGCACTTCCTGGCCCTCCAATTAATTTTAAATTAGCAGAACCACTCTGGCATTGGAACATATGTAATATTTCATTCAAGACAATGCATTGATCTTCATTGCTTAGACCGATAAATTTAGCTCTCTTCTCCGTCAATGTTTTAATCTGAGCAGATAATCTTATTGAATAAACAGTATTTGACAATTTATCTAAGAAAGTATCGTACAACTGCAGCAACTTTTCTTCAGTCATACCATCGCGTTCTGAAAGTTTTGCTTCCTTATTTTCATTCTTTCGATTCACATATTTAACTACTCCCTTAAGAATCGCAGCTTCCTGATGTGATAATATTAATTGATTTGCGCCTTTAAAAATCAGCTGATTCCCTGTCCTTCCTGACAGCCACATCTTAAAGCCATCCACTTTGAAAAGGGTGTCTATTTTTATCTTACTCAATAGAATTTCTGGTGAATTTAATCCCCTTTCTTGAGCCAAATACTGAATCGCCGATTCATGATTTATCTCAATCTGATTCTTTAAATAAAGCGGTACAAATTCTATCGTTCTTATCTCTTTGCCTTTTTTATCCAGCGATTTAACCAACATAAAATACGTTCCGGCTGCTTTATTGTAACCTCCATATTTCTCTATATTGGCAAGTCTTTCGTCATTACCCTTAATTGGTACCTGCCCTTTCCCTTTCTTCATAATCTGCTGATCAAATAAACCGCCTTTTACCTCATAAGCCTTTCTGGTAACAAGAATATTATTCTTCTGCATAACCTTTTTGACTGTAACGATACTGCCATTATTACCGGCCTTCCACGCTATTTCTCCACTACGCTCAATATCAAATTCAAACATGCGTTTCAAATTATAAGACCGACCCGGATTATTTCTAATAAACCAGGCTGCATTCTTTGTGAATTTAACAAAATACGCATTTCCCACCACAATATTCAAGTATGCATCTTTAGCATGATGCAAATCATTCATTTCACGCACTTTCAATAATTCATACGTCTGCCTGAAATTCGATACATTTCCTGCTTTTACATACACAATTTCTGTATCAGGTAAAGCTTCTTTTAAAATGGTCGCAACCGCCTTTGTACTCTGCCGCGTTTCCACGATTTGCCTTTCAATAAATCCCGCTAATTCATCCGCGCTCAATTCATCACTTCTGACAAGTCGTACATATTTTTCCTTCGTAATAAATCCCTGTTGCTGCAGCATTTTCCAGAACGACATCATTTTCTTTTGAATATCTAATGACAAAGGATATGTATCTGACTTAATAGCGTTATAATTTTTCTTAACCAAAACACGATTATTCAGGCTATCGTCCATTGTTTTAGATTGAGGATAAATGTGATCAATGTCATATTTTGTGTTATCCCATAATTCATCCAACTGTATTGTTTCTCCAGAATACATGCATCTGCCTTTTTGTATATAATACAGGAATAATTTATCCCTTCGCAATTGCTGATCTGACTGCGCATTTAATTCTGTAATCCAATCCCTCTCCTCGTCTTTGCATGCGCGATACAGTTCAACTAACTGTTTCTTTCGGGAATCTGAACGCTTGCTCTCCTGTTTCTCTCTGGCCATTTCAACAAAAACACGTTTTGGCGCATTTCCCATCACCTTCTGAATTTCTTTAACCACTTTCAGCGTCTGCCAAATTTGTCGTTTTACTGCAGGTGATACATATAATTCATCTACCGTTTTATAGGACAGATCCGTTTCCTTTTTCAGTGTATTAAATTCTTCTACCTCATTTGCAAACCTATAATTTCGGCTTAGAAGCTGCATCAAATTATCATTTGTCTGCCATAAAGCTGTCATTATATTCCAAACTTCTCCAGTTCCAGGCGCAGGCACTGTTATCTCTTCCAAGAACGTTTTGGATAATCTTCCCCATCCCTGATAGGATAGAGAACAAATTCCTTTTAACTGGCCTGTTGTCAGATTCGGATACATTTTACTCAATCTCTGCTTCAGCAATTTCTTATCATCACCAAATAATACTATATTCAATACAATTGCTTCTTTTGCCTTTTGACTCAACTGTACGTCTGTTAATCTTTCTTTAAAATCATGATAAGCCGTTAATGACGCTTTGAAATCTCCGTCAATCCCCGTAATTTCCACACCTTTTTTTGCTATTCCCTCAATAACGAGATAGCGCTCCAGTTTTTTTCTCGTCACCTTTCTATATTTACAGAATAACTCTTCATAAATTCTTTGTTTTAATTCTACTGAAATCTTCTCACCATTTAAGCGTAAGTTATTCAACTCATTCAAAACCATAAACTTACTGTATACTAAAGAATCTTTCGGCAGAACATCTTCGCCCACCAAATAGGTGCATTTATTGGTCATCCGACGAATAAACTTTTCTGCACTGGCTTCTACATCAATAATATCTGTGAAATTCCATGGGTAAATTCTTGCATCAGATTTTCTTACTGACCATGTAAATTTCCCATCTTTCCCATCATCCACTCTGTTAAGAGGCCCAACATAATAAGGAATTCTAAATTCAAATAGCTGTTGGATCTTTTCAGCATTTTCTTTAATGAAAGGCATCCTCGTTCCAAGATTATCAAGAATTTTCTTTAATTCATAATCGTGTACCTGATACGGAATAACACCATTATCTTTAGTTACCTGTTTAGGCAAAAAGTTTTCCTTCTCAATTTCAGACTCTATTTCCTGTGTGATTTCTTTATGGTCAATAACTTTTATCACATTCTTTTTCAGAAAGTCATAAAAATCCGCCTGTGTACACTGCTTACTTTTCAGATCAACTTTCTTTCCATTCTTTTTTGTCATCCCAATATATGCACTATAATTATTTAGCTTTTCTTCCGTATCCACAAATACACGCTTATAATCCTCTTTTGTCATATATTGACGAACAATCTTCTTAAGTGTCTTCAAATCCTCTTGATGCTTCTGATAAACTTTAATTTTCGCTTCCGAAATAGAAACACTATTTCCCAGAATTTCGACTAACACCGACCAGTCATATACCGCCTTTGCCGACGCAATAATATAGTATTGCTCCGCCAGCTCAGCCTCAACGATTCCAATATAATCATCATATCCACTATCCGCAAAAGAGACTTTCGGTCGCTCAGACTCGTCTAATTCTTTATTATTAAAGATATCACTTAATTTTACCGTACCACCGGACAATAAATTTAAAATAGCCTTTTCACAAGCACTTTTTGCATTTAATTGTTTAATCAATCTGGATTTTTTAGTAGAACGGGTCAAATTACGATCTTTCAGTATATGCTCAACAAATTGCATCGCAGCATCATCCAGGCTTATATGCCATTCCAACTCTTCATCCTGAATATTTTGAATCAACTGCTCAAATGTACTCTTAAATTCTTTAATCTGACTGATATCCCCTGAAAGCAAAAAATGTCCTCTATGCTTCATCATATGATGCAGAACAAGATAAACAAGCCGGATATCTGGTATTTCTGTTGTTTCCATCAACATTTTTCTTAAATGATAAATAGTTGGATAATCTTTGTGATAATCCTTGTCTGTATAATTATCATCTACAAATAAAGCATATGGTAATTCGGGACAATTTCCCTCCGCATCCCTTTTGTCCTCAGGATAATATTTGCTTTCTTTCATTCGTAAGAAAAATCCCGGATCAACTTTTGATATTTCTTCTGAAAAAATCTCCTGCAGCACCTGAATTCGCCAATTTCGTCTGTCCACTCTTCTCCTTGCTGTCCTAAACATCCGTCTCTCTTCAGCTGTTGAAGCACTTTCAAATAAACGCGTTCCCCATAATGCTTTACCATGCTTTCTCATTACCTGATATGTACTGTCTGTCACAGCCCATCCTAATGAGCCTGTTCCCATGTCCAGTCCCAGAAAATAATCTTGTTTCACAAACATTTTCCCCCTCTTTTTATATTGACATTTCTCTGCTCCAATACTATACTGAAAGTAAGTTTAGTGCCATACTAAATTTTACATCATAAGTTCAAATAAGAATTTATTCAAATCGCCACTTTAAGTGGCCCACATTGTGTGGTTAAAGCCTGTTTATAACAGGCTTTATTTTCTATCCATAATCAATAATTTTTTTACATTTTCCACTTCAATTATATAATCAATGTCATTTAGTTAAGGTACTTTCTAGTAGTAAAGTGACATATAATATTAATCTTCTTCAAAAACATCCATATCGATTCGTTTGATCCGATAGGTATACTCTGTGCTGACTCCAAAATCATGTTCAATCATCAGCTCTGCCAGACGCTGTCCGTCAATAAGAATAATATGCCGGTCATTGGCATACTTCTGTGCATCCTGAGAAAATCTGCCCGTTGTTACAAATAAGCCTTTAACATTCTTCTCCGGTATGGCACCTCCAAATTTTTGAAGTTCTGGACGTCCAACCGTTTTTTCCAAATCATATCGTTTTGCCTGAATGTAGATGACATCAAACCCCAATTTATCTTGATACACCATGCCATCTATTCCCTCATCTCTGCTTTTCTGGGTAATCTGACCACGGCCGTATCCCATCTTTTCCATCAGCTCAACCACCATTTTTTCAAAGAAATCCGGCGATTTTTCGTGAATCCGGGTTAAAAGTTCATCTTTTAAGACATTGTTTAATTCTCCATACACTCGCTCCAAAGTCTCCTGCGGTGTCTCATCATTATTCAAAGATTCCTTTTCCTCTGAAGAATCTTTAATTTTCTTTGTATCACTATCAATAAACTTTACAAAGGAAGGAAATTCTCTAAGTGTCTCATTCGTAATCTCTCGCCCTGATTTCAATACTTCTCTTCCCGATTTTGTAATCATAAAATGCGCTTTTGTCGGACTTTCTATCAGCCCCGCCTTTTTCAGATATGTTCTGCACCATCCAATGCGATTACTGAACACAGGCTGTTTTCCACTCGGCAGCAGCTCTGCCAGTTCTGTATCCGTCAGCTTAAAATCTTCTATCACTTTCTTTTTTACATCTGAATACGGATGCTCTTCACCATCTGATAAACTCTGCAGAAAAGAATGATACATTTCGTAATACTTGGGTACTGCCATTTTGTCTCCTAGTTATTTTCATCTGTAATTCACAATTTTTTTGTATTTATTTCTTTTTCATTATACAATATTACCATTCTATTCGTCAAATAATGTCTCTTTCTCCCACTACTCAAATCATATATAATGTTATTAATACATCACCATACATTTTTAGAAAGAGCTGTGGCCTGTTCACTGAGATATGAAAGTTTAAAAGGCCTTGAATTTTCAATAAATAATACTTGATTATATGAGGAGGTCTCTATTATGCCGCAGGCAAAAGAAAATACCTATACAACAAAGGATATCTACGAACTTCCTGACAGGAAACGAGCCGAACTAATTAATGGCCAGATATACGATATGACACCTCCAAATCGTCGCCACCAAAAACTTGTCATGAATTTATCTGCCGTTATTTACAACTTTATCCACGGCAACAACGATTCCTGTGAGGTTTATCCCACACCTTTTGCCGTTTTTTTGAACAAGTATGACCACAATTACGTTGAACCCGATGTTTCTGTTATTTTTGATACGGATAAACTTAATGAATATGATTGCAATGGAGCTCCCGACTGAATCATCGAAATTGTATCCCCAGCCAGTCAACGAATTAAACTTTCTGATTTTCCTTCTTAATAAAAAACACAGCATTTAAGCCGATATCCCTTACCATTCAACTTAAAATGCTGTGTTTTTCCATGTTTTTTTACCTATTTGGTTTTAATTAGTTTTCAAAATGAATCTCTTCCCCGTCTATAAATCTTGCTCTGATGTTCCGGTCATCCCCTATATAACAGAATCGCTCCAGACGCTCTTCTGCTGTAAGCGGTACCCAGGAATCTTCCATAGTATCAATAACCAGAGCATTAAACTGATATCCCTTTTCAAAGGATCCGACTTTTTCAAAGACGCTTCCTGCTTCTTTTGTTGCATGATAAAAAGCCTGCGTCAATGTAATGGTTCTGCCCTGATCCGGTTCATAGAATTCTTTCAGCTTTGAAAGTTGGACAGCTCTGGCAATCTGCTTGTATACGGCAATGCCATGGCCGCCGGCAATATCTGAACCAATAGCAATCTTCAGTTCTTCATCATGCATGGCCGCCAGCGGCATAATGCCCGCAATTATATTGGTCGTTGCGTCTGGGCAGTGAACTGAAAAACTGCCGTGCTTTTTCATGATGCGCTTGTCTTCTTCTGTCGGGAAAATAACGTGTGCAAAAATTGAAGGGCCATGGTCCATCAGACCGGCACGCTCATAAATCTCTGCATCTGAATGATATCCAGGGAAACATCTTAATGCTTCCTCTGCTTCCCAGATCGATTCCACCAGATGTGTATGCACACCGCAATGGTACTTCGCTGCAAGCATGCCGAGACCTATCATCAGTTTTTCACTGCATGTCGGTGCAAAACGCGGTGCAAGGATCGGTTTGACTTTCTCGCTGCCTGTATGACTGTCCAGATAGATTTCTGTTTCTCTCAGTGAATCTTCTGTTGTCTCAATGAGAAACTCCGGAGAATTACAATCCATATTGACTTTTCCTACAAAACCATACATGCCCTTTTCTTCCATTTTCCTGAACAAATAGTCTGTTGCCTCACGATGGATGGTTGCAAAAACATTGGCATGAAATGTACCATGACGAAGCATATCATCAACAAAGGCATCATAACACTGCTTTGCATAATCCATATCTTTAAATCTTGATTCCTGCGGAAATGTATAGTTGTTCAGCCAGTCTGACAAAAGACAATCCATACCAATGCCTCTCTGCACATACTGTGCACCATGGACATGCAGATCCGAAAAAGCCGGAATGATCATCTGACGTCCATAATCTATACATTCTGCATGCTTATATTTCTCCGGAATTACCGGATAAATCCCCTCGACTTTTCCACTATCCACTGCAATATAGCTGTTTTCATAAACTGCCAACGCATCTGCAGATGGCGTATACACAATATCTCCATGGTATAATTTTACTGCCATATCTATTTACTCCACTCAGTTTTTCGACTCCAAATCCTATACAAAATCTGATGACAGTGCCTGCCTGCTATTTTGCTTTCATCTTTTTGATGACTTCATTGGCCCTGTCTATAAATCTGTTGTATGCCTCAAAGCTGATCAAACCATTACTATTCATATCCAGATAAGATCTGACTGCCCAGAAACTCCAAATAATACCTTTTTCAAGATTATCATTCACCTGATCTGCGGTCACAAGCCCCTGCTCTACGAGGAATTCATAGAACATTTTCTTCACTTCAGGATACTGGAACATTTCATAAAAACCACAGTCATAGCCCAATGGTACAAGATATTTTTCACCGGATTTTGTAATTTCTGCAGACACTGCCACATTCATGCTGTCATGACAGATTTCAATCGCATAGGTGCCATTCTCAATCACCCAGTCTTGCACCTTTGGATCATAATAAGCAAAATCTCTGCGCTCCAACGAAAAACATACCTGCTTTTTCTCACCCGGCTGTAAAAATATCTTCTTGAATGCTTTTAATTCTCTCACCGGTCTTGGCAGTCTTGTCTTCATCTTTGGTTCAATAAAAAGTTCTACAACATGTTTTGCCGCTACAGCACCTGTATTGGTCACATCAACTGTCACGATTGTATGGTCATTCTCTTCGCTGACCGCCAGATGATCATATTCAAATGATGTATATGACAAACCATATCCGAAAGGATAGGCTGGCTGAATACCCTTCTTTTCATAATAGCGATATCCGACATAGATATCTTCCGCATATGGAATTTCATATACATTACCATCAAATGAAAGGTAGGCCGGTGTATCCTGCAGACGCTCCGGAACTGTGTTAGCCAGACGACCGGATGGTGATACTTTTCCAAACAGAATATCTGCAATGGCACTACCCATACCTTCACCTGAAAACCATGTCAAAAGTACGGCTGAAACCTGATGACGCCATGGCATTTCACAAACTTCTCCACTGGATAAGATAACAATACAATTTTTATTCACTGCAGAAACAGCATCAATTAATCGCGTCATTCCTTCCGACAATTTGATATCTTTACGATTATAATCATCATCTTCACCAGGAAGAAAACTTCCCACAAACAGAAGAACCTGATCCGCTTCCTTTGCTGTTTGAACGGCTTCTCTAATCAATTCATCTGTTGTCGTTCCATCGGCCTGATATCCCTCTGCAAATTTAACTTCACACTCTGTTAAATACGGAATCATCTGATCATATGGTATATCAACCTTTCTTGCATGAACTGCTGCGCATCCGGTTCCCTGATATTTCGGTTCTTTTGCCATATGTCCCAGTACAGCAATTTTCTCACCTTTTTGTGGTTTTAACGGCAAAATCTGATTTTCATTCTTTACAAGAACCATAGACTCTGCAGCAGCTTCAACTGCCAACCAATGACTGTCTTCATGCTTCACTGTATCCCATCCTGCTTCCCACTCTTTTAATTGGAAAACAAGTTTCAAAATTCGCGCTACTCTTTCATCAACCAACTTTTCATCCAGCTGTCCAGTCTCTACAGCTTGTTCAAGATAAGCAGCAGAACTCTTGCTTAAAGGCATCTGAAGATCGATCCGTCCTTTACTTGCTTCAACCGGATCTTTAACGGCTCCCCAGTCGCAAACGACAGTACCGTCAAATCCCCATTCGCCCTTCAGAATATCTCTTGTTATTCTGTTATCACCGCTGACTTCTTCTCCATTAATCTTATTATAAGCGGTCATCAGACTCACCGGATGTGCTTTTCTCACAACCCGCTCGTAACCTGCAAGATAAATCTCCCGTAGTGCTCTTTCACTAACATGTACATTCACACGCGTACGCCTGGAATCCGAATTATGACATGCAAAATGTTTCATACATGTGCCGACACCTTCATGCTGTACACTGCTCACAATCGCTGCTGCCATCTCACCTGTTATAACCGGATCTTCTGAATAATATTCAAAATTTCTTGCCGTCAATGGATGTCTGTGAATATTCATTCCCGGTCCCAAAAGCATATTAATTCCAAGTTCCTTGCACTCACCTGCAAGTTTTTTACCGATTTCTCCGATCAACTCTGTATCCCATGAAGAGGCAATAGCAGAGCCACTTGGAAAACAAGTGGCTCTGTATGTACGTGACATGGCTTCCTCATTGTCAAAACTGCCACCAAGGCTGTCATAAAAAGACATCTCCTCTGGCTGATCAGAACCAATCTGAAATCTTACACCGCTTGTTCCATCGCTTACCAGAATTGATGGAATGCCAAGTTTTTCATAATCCCTTGTTCTCCATGAATTCTTTCCTGTACACAAGAGAACTTTTTCATGCAGTGTCATTTTGCTGATGATTTCTTCAATTTGTTCTTTTTTCATTGATTAACCTGCCAATTCTGTAAATTTAATTTTTGAGCTATTATTTAGAAAGGTTATCCCAGGCATCCTGAAGCTCCTGAAGGAATTCCTCGTTTGTGGATTTGCCTGCACCAAGTTTCTGTACAGCTTCACCTGCTGCCTGCGCAAAACCATCCGGATAGAATGTATAGTAGATGTTGTCTACTTTGCCTGCTGCCATGTAATCAGAAACAGCTTTGCCAAGAGTACCAATACTGTCCGCATCTGCTTCCATATTGTTGTATGCAGGAATCAGCTGTAATGTCTTTGTCATGCACTCTTTACCTTCATCAGATGTAACAAGCCAGTTGATAAAGTCTTTAACTGTATCAAGATTCTCGGAATCCTTGTTGACACCCCAGTATGTACCTACCAAATATAACTGATCATTTTCTTTTTCATCACTAGAATAAGGAATACCCATCAGACTTACAGGCAGATCCGGGTTGATTGCATCATACGTTGGCTGTGACCAGTTACCGCCGATTGTAATAGCCATATCACCGGAACCAACTAAAGATGTCTGTGTATTAAAGTCTGTTGTTGAAGGATTTGTATCTAAAGCATATTCAAATGTAATGAAATCTGCCAGTTCTTCAAATACTTTATTTCCCACAAATGATGTAGAACCATCCGACAAACCATCAATGAATGCCTTAGGATCTTCCTGGCCAGCAAAACCAAGGTTGATCATAAAGTTGCCTAACTGATACCAGTCCATATAAGTTTCTGAAATAGGTACGGATACACCAGCATCTGCCAGCTTCTGTACATCTTCTGCTAATTCTTCTTTTGTTGTCGGTACTTTTGTAATACCTGCCTGTTCAAAAAGTGCTGTATTATAAACATAACCTGCTGCCTCTACAGACAAAGGAAATGCAACCACTTTACCGTCAAGCGTAACATTTTCTGCTGAAGTATCTATCATTTCAGATGTAAAAGGTTCACCTGTCAGATCTGCTAACTGTGACTGCCACACAAGTGCATCTGAATACCCCTGAATACTGAAAATGTCCGGTGCATCACCGCCTGAAAACTTTGTCTTCAAACTCGTCGCATAATTATCAGATGCAGACTCGCAGACGAATTTAACCCCTGGATGAGATTCAGAGTAAACTTCACACACCTTCTCAAGGGCATCCTGAATTTCTGTTTTCATCTGATAAATATAAATTGTCTTCTCCTCACCATCTGCTGCCTGAGATGCCACCTGTGTATCAGATCCTTCTGCTGCACCTGTTGTTTCCTTTGCACCACTGTTGCCGCATGCAGCCATGCTGAGCATCATTGCAACTGTCATCATTAAAGCTGCTGCTTTTTTCATCTTCTTCATCGTCTTCCTCCTTAATCATTTAGTTAAGCTTCCTCTATTATTTAACCTTTTACAGCTCCGGCAATAACACCGTCCATAATCTTTTTCTGTAAAAGAATAAATACAATAACAATCGGCAGAATCGTCATTACCAATGCCGGCAATGCAATATCCCATTTACTGGCGTACTGTCCGAATAATCTGCTGATTGACAACTGAATCGTCATCAATCGTTCATTATTCATCATAATTAACGGAACCATAAAATCATTCCATATCCAGAACATATCCATCAACACCACGCTGACCATTGTTGGCTTCAAAAGCGGAATGATGATTGAAAAGAAAATTCTTGTTCTTGAACAGCCATCAATTCGAGCTGACTCTTCCAGTTCCACCGGAAGCCCTTTGACCGCACTCTGCATCATAAAAAACGCAAAAGCAAGACCGATTCCCCAATAAGTCAGAATTGTTCCAAACATAGAATTATTAAGTCCCAGTACTTTCATTACCTGTACAAGGGGCAGCATCAATGATGCAAAGGGAATCAACATCGATAATATAACAAAGGTCTCAAAGACTTTTGAATATTTCGTCTGATATCTGAATGTCCAATATGCAGTCATCGCCGCAAGTAAAGTAATACCTGCAACAGAACCTATCGTCAAAACGGCTGTATTCTTCAAGACATGCAGCACATTCACTTCTTTGAATGCCTTTACATAATTTTCTATCTGAAAAACATCCGGCCAGCTCAAAGGCTTTGTCAAAATCTGAGCTAATGGCTTAACTGAGTTCATCACAATTAAAAAAAGCGGATATACGAAGATTAATGCCAGAATCAATACAATCACAAATATAATGGCTTTTTGCTTTTTCGCTCTTTTGTTCATTACATCAATTCCTCCTCTTTCTTTCTGGAGAAATACATCTGAACAGATGTAATAACCAGGATAATCACAAAAAATACAAAGGATTCTGCTGTTGCAAGACCATATTTATTATTCGCAAAGGCATCATTATAAATATTCAATGCAAGAGATACGGTGGAGCCATACGGCCCTCCCTTTGTCAAAGAATAATTCAGATCAAACATCTTAAATGCCTGAGAAATCGTCCAGAACAGGCATAATGTAATATATGGCATACATAAAGGCAGCTTGATCTTAAAGAAAATCTGAAATGCGTTGGCACCATCAATCTTGGCTGCTTCAACAAGTTCTGAAGAAATGCCGGTTAACGCAGCAATCATGATAACCATCACATACCCCATCCCCTGCCATACGGATACAATCACAATGGCTGCATAGGCCGTCATTTCTGTTCCAAGCCACGGAGTCATCAACGGCCCGAAATGCAATAATTTGCCAATTGCAGGTACACCATTGATAAAAATAAACTGCCATACAAAACCAAGAATCAATCCTCCGATGATATTCGGAAGATAAAATACAACTCGAAACGCACTTTGCAACGGAATTTTTGTCGTTAACAGTGCTGCCATCGCAATACCTGCTATGTTCATGCAAACAACATTACATATTGCAATAATGAATGTAAACTTGAATGCGCCGAGAAAATTACTCTTTCCAGTAAAAATATCTATGAAATTCTTGATACCTATAAATGAAATATTTGAAGATACACCGTTCCAGTCTGTAAATGAATAGCCAACACTGATGATAAACGGTATAATAATGACAATAAGAAACACAATTGATGCCGGACCCAAAAATAAAAGATGTTCCCACAAAGCCGGACGATTAAAAGACTTCTTCCTGTTCATAAAACGCTATTCCTCCCTCACCCTTACCGGCAGATACCGGTTACTAATAGCACCTGATATTTTTATTCGTTGAATTGATATCTCTATTATAATCAATCCCTGTGAATAATCATCTCATTTTTTAACAAGTAAAATGCATTTTTTTGATGTTTTATTTTTGACTCATCATCATTTTTTTGATGTTTTATCTGTTTTTATTCTTTTAATTGACATTATTTGACTTATAAATTATACTAACATTACATTTATTTATCATTTTTTTGATATTTTTATGCTATGAATTTTCAAAAGGGAGGCAATTATGGATTATTTTCATGAAACGATCAAAGTTCCTGAACAATTTCTCGCATGGGTCTATCTTCAATCAGAAAATTGTATTACCGATGTCAAGAAGCACTGGCATCGAAGTCTGGAAATTTCATATATCATCAAAGGTTCCTGCTTATTTGAAATTAACGGACATGAACTCGAAGCACATCCTCATGACATCCTGTTAATCAACAGCTGCGACATTCATGGCTGTCATACAAACTATCATTCAGAAAGCGAAATGCTTTCGATTATCTTTCCATATAGTTTTCTCATGGCTGTTTTTCCGACTTTTAATAATTACCGCTATATCGTAGAGCCTTCATCTGATGCTTATATTAAATTGGAATCTGCTTTTGCGGAAATTTATCCGATTTTCCGCAATCGCAGCCAGCTTCCTCTTTATCAACTAAAGCTCAACAGTTTCTTTTATGAAATTCTTTACATTCTGTTTTCCGAATGTAAAGCCCCAAAACTCGTTCCTCATTCTATCAAATCACAAAAGCATATTGAACGCTGCACAGAAATTATCGACTATATTGATAACCATTATATGGAACCACTTTCATTAGAAATGCTGGCCGATGTTTTTTCACTCTCAAAGGAACATCTCTCACGTACATTTAAAACATACATGGACACCACTTTCAAGAAATATCTGACCAGCATCCGTGTTCATCATGCCTATCAGGATCTGATGGACACAGATCTGTCTATACTGCAAATTGCTCTGGACAACGGTTTTTCGGATGCACGGGCCTTCTCCAGTGCTTTTTACAGCTATTATGGCGAAACACCTCTCAAATACCGAAAAAACAGTAAAGACTCCGATATGTCCCATCAAAAAAGAGCCTATTTGAGAACTCATGGTTTTCTGTAAACAAAAAATAAAACCGTTCTAAATCAGTATCCTTTTTCAAAAATACTGTTGGAGCGGTTTTTTAATCTCTATCGGTTTGCTTAAATGTATATTCATACCCGCATCCAGACATTTCCGGATATCCTCCTGAAATGTTTACAATTCTTTCTTATTATCAGCACTAGGTGTTGTCACAATCACTTTCTCAGGCGTAATGATCAAATATTGATTTGATAATGCATTTATCTTTATACTCTATTGATTTTTCTTACCGACGCGTCTATACTGTGTGTTAACATCAATATGTTGCATCGTTTTTCTGCCTTGTATTTGCAGACAAACCTAATATTATTTTATTAATGGAGGAATCATTATGTCTACCTTACATAAAGAAGCGCAGGGAAAACAGCTCCGACTTCGGATCCGCATTGAAAATATCACAATCGCTTTGCTGGCTGTATTTTCGCTTTTCTTGTTTATACTCACATTTTTCCCATTTTCAAAAATATCGCAGACCATGCAGGTCTCTTTTGAAATGGGCCGAATGGTTCAGCGTGCATTCTCAATTATCCTTTTTGTCCTTTCCCTGCAGTTATGGAAGAGGAAACGAAACGCATGGTCTGTTGCCATGTTTATCTTTGTCTTGAATTTCTTAAGAGGATTGATCGGTATGGGGCATCCGATGCACAATGTCCTTATGTTGTTTGACCTTCTCCTATTTGTTTTGTTTTTCTTTTTCAGAAAAGACTTCTGCTGTCCCGCCGGACGTGAAAATCGCAGACAAACAGGACTTCTTGTTCTTCTGGCTATTGCAGGCGTACTGGCCAATACAGGCATTACCTGGCATTATATGCGTCTTGGCATGGATGGAAATGAATCCGTTTCTATTTCTGAAAGTTTTTCACAAAGTATTGGCACGATGTTTGGTATGGGTAATCTCCCAACATCCATGGTCAACCAGCACGGAACGGAACTGGTTCTTTTCTGGTTCAGCTGGGGCTGTATCCTTGCCGCAATTCTTTTCGCCATGCGTCCATGGATTCAAAAGCAGGCACATGGCGTTCAGGAACTTCAGCATGCACGTACACTTTTAAATTTGTACAGTCAAAATCCATGTTCCTATCTGGCACTGGAAGATGATAAATGTCTCTATTTTGGTCATACTGTTGACGGTGTCCTTCCATATGGCATAGTTGGCGACACCATCATTGTCAATGGAGACCCTGTTTGCAAGGATGAAGATTTCCCGGCACTTCTGGCTGAGTTCAAAAATTTCTGTCAAAAGAGTGCGCATAATATTTTCTTTCTCGGTTTAACGGATTATTATCTTTCTGAATATGAAAAGCAGGGCTTTGGCCTTGTAAAAAGCGGCGAAGAGGCCCGTTTCAAGCTTTCTGACTATGAAATTACCGGCAAAAAGGGTGCTAAAATGCGTATGAATATCAATCATGCCACCAAAGCCGGTGTCACCGTCCATGAATACAAAGTTCTTGAAAAACGTGACCCTGCCATAGACAAAGAATTCGACCGCATTACCAATGAATGGCTGGAAGGTAAAAAAAGCGGCATGTTGCAGTTTACCATGGGTACCGTCGGATTGGAAAATCCAATGGACAAACGTTATTTCTATGCACTGAATTCAGATGGGAAAATGGTTGCTTTCATTGTCTTTGTACCATTTCTTGGCAAAAACGGTTATATGGCGGATGTCACAAGGCATGGCAAGGATGCTCCCGGCGGTGTAATGGAAACGATTATTTATCAGGCATTCCAGGTATTTAAAGAAGAAGGTATTGGATACGGCAGTCTCGGTGTTGCCCCATTAGCCGGTTTGGATACAGAAAGCAAAAATCCAATGGAACGTCTGCTTCGATTTATCTATGATCATTTGAACGATTGTTATGGTTACCGTGATCTTTATCAGGCAAAGAAAAAATACAGTCCGACAGAATGGGTGCCTTCCTATTACGCTTATCTTCCAAAATATCCAACACCTAGCATGCTCTATGCTGCAGTTGAAATTCAGAATCCGCACGGCATCCGCGGTTATATTATGATCATTCTGAAAGGTGAACTGAAACGTTTAAAGAAATAGTGCCAAGCACCGGATCATCCGAGAATTTTAAACCTTTCCAATATCCAAATATTAAAAAAAGCTGTTGCTTTACAAATCTCATCTGTAAAACAACAGCTTTTCTATTTTTGTTTATCTATTTTATGGTCATCGGGGTGACAGGATTCGAACCTGCGACCTCTTGATCCCAAATCA
>ERZ773239.1391-NODE-1391-length-18480-cov-15.262307_pt1 | contig 18480 bp, 16 predicted proteins | sample MGYA00580521_ERZ773239 | MGnify/ENA primary metagenome ERZ773239 (study PRJEB29015, sample SAMEA2737801) | human gut metagenome | biome: human gut; feature: human-associated habitat; material: faeces | place: China | collected 2012 ... | reverse complement strand
TTCTGGTTCTCTTTTGGCACGCAAAAGAGAACTTAACCTCGCGTAACCGCGCTCTGACCCCCGCGCCACCAGCGCGCGAACTCACAGCAAAAACTTTACTTTTTCGTCAGCGACTTCATCAGACCGCCGTCGGCGATGATCTTCTGGATGAAGGGCGGGAAGGGTTCGGCCTGGAAGGTCTTGCCGGTGGTCTCATCGGTGATGACGCCGGTATCAAAATCCACGCTGACCGTATCGCCTGCGCTGATGGCATCCACGGCCTCGGGGCATTCCATGATGGGCAGGCCGATGTTGATGCTGTTGCGGTAGAAGATGCGCGCGAAGCTCTTGGCGATGACGACAGAAATACCGGCGGTCTTGATGGCCAGCGGTGCGTGCTCACGGGAGGAGCCGCAGCCGAAGTTCCAGCCGCCCACCATGATGTCGCCGTCCTTGACGTTGTTGATGAAGTCCTTGTCAATGTCCTCCATGCAGTGGCTGGCCAGCTCTCTGGCATCCTGCGTGTTCAGGTGGCGGGCCGGGATGATGACGTCGGTATCCACGTTATCCGGGTATTTGAAAACAGAACCGTTTGCGTTGTTCATGGGTGACTCTCCTTTTCTCAGACCGTGCGGGGGTCGGTGATGTAGCCGGTCAGTGCGCTGGCGGCAGCGGTAGCGGGCGAAGCCAGATACACCTCGCTCTTGACGTGGCCCATGCGGCCCACGAAGTTGCGGTTGGTCGTGGAGACGCAGCGCTCACCCTCGGCGAGGATGCCCATGTAGCCGCCGAGGCAGGGGCCACAGGTGGGGGTGGAGACGATGCAGCCCGCGTCGATGAAGGCCGTCGTCCAGCCGCGGAGGATGCACTCCTTGTACACGGCCATGGTGGCGGGGATGATGATGCCGCGCACGCCCTTTGCGATGTGTTTGCCCTTCAGGATGTTGTAAGCGGCTTCCATATCCTCGAGGCGGCCATTGGTGCAGCTGCCGATGACCACCTGGTCGATCTTGATGTCCTTGCCCTCGCTGGCGGGGTGAGTGTTCTCGGGCAGGTGGGGGTAGCTGACGGTCGGCTCGAGGGCAGAGAGGTCGATTTCAATGGTCTTCTCGTACTCGGCGTCCGGGTCGGCCTCATAGAACACCGGCTCGCGCTGGCTGCGGCCCTTGAGATAAGCCTTGGTCACGTCGTCCACGGGGAAGATGCCGTTCTTGGCACCGGCCTCGATGGCCATGTTGCAGATGCTCAGGCGGTCGTCCATGGAGAGGGAAGCGACGCCCGGGCCGGTGAACTCCATCGACTTATACAGCGCACCATCCACGCCGATCATACCGATGATGTGGAGGATGAGGTCTTTGCCGGAAACTTTCGGCGGCAGCTTGCCGTTCAGCACGAACTTGATGGCGGCAGGCACCTTGAACCATGCCATGCCGGTAGCCATGCCGGCGGCCATATCGGTGGAGCCAACACCGGTGGAGAATGCGCCCAGTGCGCCGTAGGTGCAGGTGTGGCTGTCGGCGCCGATGACGCAGTCACCGGCTGTCACGATGCCTTTTTCGGGCAGCAGAGCGTGCTCGATGCCCATCTGGCCCACATCGTAGAAGTTGAGGATGTCGTACTTGTTGGCGAACTCGCGGCACTGCTTGGACTGGGTCGCGCTCTTGATGTCCTTGTTGGGAACGAAGTGGTCGAGGACGATGGCGATGTGCTCTTTGTCGAACACGCCGTTGAAGCCCGCCTTTTCGAACTCGTTGATGGCGACGGGGGTAGTGATGTCATTGCCCAGCACGATGTCGAGCTTGGCGTTGATGAGCTGGCCTGCCTTGACCTCGGCGAGGCCTGCGTGTGCGGCCAGAATTTTCTGCGTCTGGGTCATTCCCATGATGGTACTCTCCTTTTATCGTATCTTGTTCTCTATGGTCAGTCTCTCCTCTGTCCAACCTCTCAGCCGCCTGCGGCGTCAGCTCCCCTAGTAGGGGAGCCTCTGGCGAAACCGTTTACTTTGCGGGGAATGCCAAGGCCTCCCCTCGATAGGGGAGGTGGCATTGCGAAGCAATGACGGAGAGGTTGTGCAGAGCTGCCCCTTATTTACTCTCTTTATTTATTGTTGATCGCGCTGACCAGTGCATGGATACCGGCCACGATAATATCGGTATCACTGCCTGCACCCCAGGTGACGATGCCGTCGCCCCACTCGAGGCCGACGTAGGAAGCGGCGCGGGAGGTGGAGCCTTCGTCCAGACTGTGCTCGGAGTAAGTTTCCAGGTGGAAGTCCATGCCGGTGGCGCTCTGGATAGCGTTTGCCACAGCATCCAGACGGCCATTACCCACCGAGGTGACCACCTTGCGCTGACCGTTCAGATCCAGCGTGACGGTGGCGGTGATGCCGTTGACCTGTGCAAAGTGAGCCTCGATGACAGACAGGGGCTTGGACTTGTTGAGGAAGGTATCCTCGAAGATGTGGAGCACTTCGCCTGCGCTCAGCTCCTTGTGGTTGTGGTCGGACACGCTCTTGACCTTGTAGCCCAGCGCCTCGCGCATCTTGGCGGGCAAGTTGTAGCCGTAGTTCTGCTCCAGCACGAAGCCGATGCCGCCCTTGCCGCTCTGGCTGTTGATGCGGATGACGTCGGCGTCGTAGGTGCGGCCGATGTCGTGGGGGTCCACCGGGATATAGGGGCAGGTCCAGCGGTGGTCGCCCTTCTCCTTGCGGTAGGCCATGCCCTTTGCAATGGCGTCCTGATGGCTGCCCGAGAAGGCGGCGAACACCAGCTGGCCGGCGTAGGGGGTGCGCTCGTAGATGTGCATCCGGGTGACCCGCTCATAGGTGGCGCAGATGGCGGGCATATCGGAGAAGTCCAGCTTCGGGTCTACGCCGTGGCTGTACATATTCATGGCGAGGGTCACAGCGTCCACGTTGCCGGTGCGCTCGCCGTTGCCGAAGAGGCAGCACTCCACCCGCTGAGCGCCTGCCAGAACGGCCAGCTCTGCACAGGCGACGCCGGTGCCGCGGTCATTATGCGGGTGGGTGGAGATGATGACGCTGTCGCGGCACTTGAGGTGCTTGTCGCAATACTCGATCTGGTTTGCGTAAACGTGGGGCATGCTCATCTCGACCGTGACCGGCAGGTTGATGATCATGGGGCGGTCGGGGGTGGGCTGCATGATGTCCAGGACCGCGTTGCAGACCTCAACGGCGTAGTCCACCTCGGTGCCGGTGAAGCTCTCGGGGCTGTACTCGAAGAGGAAGTTTCCCTCATACTCCTCGCTCAGCTGCTTGACCAGCTTTGCACCGTCCACGGCGATCTGCTTGATCTCCTCCTTAGACTTGTGGAACACCTGCTCGCGCTGGGCGACGGAGGTGGAGTTATAGAAGTGGATGACCGCACGGGGTGCGCCCTTGACAGCCTCGAAGGTGCGGCGGATGATGTGGTCGCGGCACTGGGTCAGCACCTGCACGGTGACATCGGCGGGGATCATGTTCTTTTCGATCAGGGTGCGCAGGAACTCGTACTCGGTCTCACTGGCGGCGGGGAAGCCCACCTCGATCTCCTTGAAGCCGATCTTGACCAGCATCTGGAAGAACTCCAGCTTTTCTGCAAGGCTCATAGGCACGATCAGCGCCTGATTGCCGTCCCGCAGATCCACGCTGCACCATGCGGGAGCCTTTTCAATATGGTCTTTTTTTACCCAGCTGTCATAACCGGCGGGTACCGGGTAGTACCCCGGTGCGTACTTGGTAGCGTCCATCATCCTGTTGTCCTCCTGAAATAGCATAAAGCCTTCACCCCTTGGGGGAAGGTGGCGCGTAGCGCCGGATGAGGGGTGATTTCCCGGCAGCAGCTGCTTGCCTGCGCCCTCATCAGTCACCTGCGGTGACAGCTTCCCCCGACCGGGGGAAGCCTTTTGCCCTACTGCAACCGTTGTACGAAAAAAGGCTCCCGTCTTTCAAGGCGAAAACCTTGAGAGACGAGAGCCTGTAAATTGCTTTTACAGGGCACCCGTGGTACCACTCTCCTTGCTGCACGGTCAGGTACAGCCACTTTGCACGATCGGCCAAAACAGCGAATCGCTGCCCTTGTAACGGTGGGCATCCGTCAGAACCTACTTGTCCGTTCAGTTCTGCCGCTCGGGGGCCAGTATCCGAAGTTCTCTGCACCCGCCTTGCACCACCCGGCGGCTCTCTGCACGCAGAAGAAAGATCGTTTTATCCCTGTCAACGCATTTGCACTTTGTTGAAAGTGAGATAATTTTAGCACGACTGCCAGAAAGTGTCAAGAAGTTTCGTTCAGGATAAAGATGAAAGCATTTCACAATGCCATGGGGTAAATCATGCAAAATTGAGGTCGTTGCTCCCCTGCCCCCTCATCCGGCAAGCCCTTTGCGCACCTATAATATGGTAACTGAGCGGCTTTAGCCCTCTTTGTTAAGAAACTGCTAAGTTTTTGCAAAGTTGCCCTCGCTGCGCTGTTGCTAGGCGGTAAGGTGTGGTATACTGGACGCAGCAAACGGGTGGAAGCCCACTTTATATAGAAGGAGGAACATCCCATGAAAGAAGTCAAGCCATCCAAAAAGCCGCTGGCTATCTACTATGCCATCGTGTTGCTGGTGCTGCTGGTCATCAACCTTGTGGTCATGCCGTGGCTGGCCGAGCGTCAGGTGCAGGAGGTAGACTACGGCACCTTTATGAGCATGACCGAGCAGGAAAACATCGGCAAGGTGGATATCCAGTCCAACCAGATCATTTTTACGGATAAGGACAACAAGCAGATCTACAAGACCGGCCTGATGAACGACCCCAGTCTGACCGAGCGCCTGTACGACGCAGGTGCACAGTTCTCCAGCGAGATCGTGGAGCAGGGTTCGCCGGTGCTCAGCTTTTTGCTGTGGTTCGTGCTGCCCATTCTGCTGTTCAGCTTCATCGGCAACCAGATGAACAAAAAGCTGATGGAAAAGGCAGGCGGCGGCCCGGGCTCCATGATGTTTGGCGGCGCGGGCAAATCCAACGCAAAGGTGTATGTGCAGTCCACCCACGGCATCCGCTTTGCGGATGTGGCCGGTGAGGACGAAGCCAAGGAGAACCTGCAGGAGATCGTCAATTATCTGCACGACCCCAAGCAGTACGAGGAGATCGGTGCTTCCATGCCCAAGGGCATTCTGCTGGTAGGCCCTCCGGGCACCGGCAAAACCATGTTGGCCAAGGCCGTGGCAGGTGAATCCAACGTGCCCTTCTTCTCCATCTCCGGCTCGGAGTTCGTGGAGATGTTCGTGGGCATGGGTGCCTCCAAGGTGCGTGACCTGTTCAAGCAGGCCAAAGAAAAAGCACCCTGCATCGTATTCATCGATGAGATCGACGCCATTGGCCAGAAGCGCAACAGCGGCCAGTTTGGCGGCAATGACGAGCGCGAGCAGACCCTGAACCAGCTGCTTACCGAGATGGACGGCTTTGAGGGAAACACCGGCGTCATTATTCTGGCAGCCACCAATCGCCCGGATTCCCTCGACCCTGCCCTGACCCGTCCCGGCCGGTTCGACCGCCGCGTGCCCGTGGAGCTGCCCGACCTGAAGGGCCGCGAGGAGATCTTGAAGGTACATGCCAAAAAGGTGAAGATCGCCCCGGGTGTGGACTTCAACACCGTGGCACGCATGGCCTCCGGTGCCTCCGGCGCAGAACTTGCCAACATTGTAAATGAAGCCGCTCTGCGTGCCGTGCGGGCAGGGCGCAAGAGCGTGACGCAGTCTGACCTTGAGGAGAGCATCGAGGTGGTCATTGCCGGCTACCAGAAGAAGAACTCCATCCTGACCGACCACGAAAAGTGCATCGTAGCCTACCACGAGATCGGCCATGCCCTTGTGGCAGCCAAGCAGTCCAACTCTGCCCCGGTGCAGAAGATCACCATCATCCCCCGCACCTCCGGCGCACTGGGCTATACCATGCAGGTGGACGAGGGCAACCACTACCTGATGAACAAGGCCGAGCTGGAAAATAAGATTGCCACCCTGACCGGCGGCCGCGCTGCCGAGGAAGTAGCCTTCAACTCCATCACCACCGGCGCGTCCAATGATATCGAGCAGGCTACAAAGCTTGCCCGTGCCATGCTGACCCGCTACGGCATGAGTGATGAATTTGACATGGTGGCACTGGAAACCGTGAACAACCAGTATCTGGGCGGCGACACCTCGCTGGCCTGCAGTGCCCAGACCCAGTGCGAGATCGACCGGAAGGTGGTAGAGCTGGTCAAGACCCAGCACGAAAAGGCCATCCGCATCCTGACCGAGAACCGCGCAAAGCTGGACGAACTGGCACAGTACCTGTACCAGAAAGAGACCATCACCGGCGAGGAGTTCATGGATATCCTTAACCGCGACGACACCGAAAATAAACCAGAAAATCCCTGAAAATAAAAATTTTTGAATCTTTTGCAATAATCCGGCCGCCGTATCCGTTTACAAAGCAGATACGGCGGTTTTCCATTGTGAATGCGCCGCAGCTGAACCATGGTTTAAAAAAATTATGATGCAAAAAAAACAAGGCAGTCCCTGCGGCTGCCGTTTTCAGGAGGTATTTCCTATGAAGATGCTGAACAAAAAGTTTGTCCGTACCCTGAGCTGTGCCGCTGTGGCGGTGTGCGCCGCTGCCATGCTGAGCGTGGGTGCATTTGCCGCCGAGGTGGATTCTACCTGCGTGGAGGGCTATCTGCCCCCGCAGGAGCAGATGGTGCAGGGCGACATCGCACTGCACAGCGGTGACGTTGCCGTGGGCAAAAAAGACCCCAGCTACGGCGGCTACGGTGCCCCGGAGGGCAACCCCATTCAGGGCGACATTATGCTGATCTCCGGCGATGAGCTGGCCGACACCGCAAAGACCGAGGCACGCTACACCGTCAAAGGTCTGCTGGGCAAGCAGCTGCTGTACACCGCCCGCCAGAAGGACGGCGTGCTGACGCTGGATGTGCCCGCCGAGGTGGCTACCTTCCGCACCACCATCGAGGATATGCAGACCCTGCAGGCCAACGGTGTGAAAACGCTGGTGCTGGTGACCGAGAAGAACACCACCACCCTGAACCTCTCGCTGCTGTGCGAGGGACAGAAGTCCGGCACCCGCGTCACCCTGCGGCATCTGGGCAGCAATGCTACCCTCTCTGTGGGTCTGCGCTGCCGCCGCGACCTGCTGATCGGCCGCTAATCGGAAAAACGGCAGTATAATTTGTGGTTCAGAAACGCCCACAGGCGTTTCTGAACCACTTTTTTTATGATGACAAGACCCCCGGCGGGCAGCCGGGGGTCTTGTCGCACACTTATGGAGGCTTGGACAGGAATAAAAGGAAGATCACATTCCCTTTGCGGGAAAGAGAATCGCAGCTTACTTGCCGCGGACGGCTGCGAAGCCGGCTTCCAGATCGGCAAGGATGTCATCAATGTGCTCGGTGCCGATGGACAGGCGGATGGTGTTCTGGTAGATCTGCTGCTCGGCCAGTTCTGCATCGGTCAGCTGGCTGTGGGTGGTGGAGGCCGGGTGGATGACAAGGCTCTTCACGTCCGCTACGTTGGCCAGCAGAGAGAAGATCTTCAGGTTATCAATGAAGGTAAAGGCCTCCTCGCGGCCACCCTTGATATTAAAGGTAAAGATAGATGCGCCGCCGTTGGGGAAGTACTTCTGGTACAGGGCGTGATCCGGGTGATCCGGCAGCGAGGGATGGTTCACCTTTTCCACCTGCGGGTGGTTGGCAAGGAACTCCACCACCTTTTTGGTGTTCTCCACATGACGCTCAATGCGCAGGCTCAGCGTCTCGGTGCCCTGCAGCAGCAGGAAGGCGTTGAAGGGGGAGATGGTAGCGCCGGTATCACGCAGCAGGATAGCGCGGATGTAGGTGACAAAAGCGGCAGGGCCTGCGGCATCCGCAAAGGAGACGCCATGGTAGCTGGGGTTCGGGGCGGCAATGTTGGGGTAACGGCCGCTGGCCTTCCAGTCGAAGTTGCCGCTGTCCACGATGATGCCGCCCAGCGTGGTGCCGTGGCCGCCGATGAACTTGGTAGCAGAGTGCACCACGATGTCTGCGCCGTGCTCGATGGGACGGATGAGGTACGGGGTGCCGAAGGTGTTATCAATGACCAGCGGCAGGCCGTGCTTGTGGGCGATGGCGGCAATGGCGTCGATATCCGGGATATCACTGTTGGGGTTGCCCAGCGTTTCCAGATACACAGCCTTGGTGTTGGGCTGGATAGCGGCCTCCACCTGTGCAAGGTCGTGGGCATCCACGAATGTGGTGTTGACGCCGAACTGGGTCAAAGTGTGCGCCAGCAGGTTGTAGCTGCCGCCGTAGATGGTGTTTTGTGCCACGATGTGGTCACCGGCCTGTGCCAGTGCCTGAATGGTGTAGGTGATGGCGGCTGCACCGGAAGCGGTAGCCAGTGCTGCCACGCCGCCCTCCAGCGCTGCGATGCGCTTTTCGAACACATCCTGCGTGGAGTTGGTCAGACGGCCGTAGATGTTGCCTGCATCGGCCAGACCGAAACGGTCGGCGGCGTGCTGGCTGTTGCGGAACACATAGGACGTGGTCTGGTAGATGGGCACCGCACGGGCATCGGTGGCGGGGTCGGCCTGCTCCTGACCGACATGAAGCTGCAGGGTCTCAAATTTATATTCAGACATTGTTATTTGCCTCTCTTAATATACCAAAAGTATTATTGTTGTGTACAAAAAATCCCGATGCGTTTTCAAAGGCGCACCGGGCAGTGTGGTCTACCGGAGCTGCTGCTGTCACATTCGGGTGCACATTCGCGCAGCCGAGGGCAACATACAGTACACATCCGATGCCGGTGCCCGGTTGGTATGCATTCGCCCACAGCGATAATTCGCGTGCAGCAGTTCTTTCCAGATCAGCTTCATCTTTGTGCCCTCCTTCCGGTAAAACTTTTCCATCCCTCTATGTACCACCCGCCGGAGAACCTCTGTTTCATTTCCCTACAAGACTGGTGGATTTGATGTTTGCATTATATCCCGTTCTACCTAGTTTGTCAATAGGTTAATTCCACTTTTTTCAAGGATGTATTTTTTGCATGATAATTTTGCCTGCGCTGCCCCCGTCCGACAGCATTTTGTACAGCACCCCTCTGAACAAAAACGAAGCCCGGAACGTCTGCGGACGCTCCGGGCTTCGTTTTCTCATAAAATGGTCAGGCCTGCTTTGTCTCTTCCGTCCGGGTGGAAATGCCGAACAGCACAAAGCCGATGACAAACAGGATGGCAATGGAGCCCACACCCACGTTGGCGCTGCCGGTCAGCTGGCTGCCCACACTGACAATCATGGTGCCAAGGAAGGATGCACCCTTGCCGCAGATGTCGAACAGACCAAAGTATTCGCCGGATTTTTCCTGCGGGATGATTTTGGCAAAGTGGCTGCGGCTCAGTGCCTGCACACCGCCCTGGAACATACCCACCACCACGGCCAGCACCCAGAACTGCCACTGGCTCTTCAGGAAGAAGGCAAAGACGGCAATGCCGGTATAGGCCGCGATGCACACCGGGATCAGGGTCTTGGATTCATATTTCTGGCTCAGGCGGCCAAAGATCAGCGCCGAAGGGAAGGCCACGATCTGGGTGACCAGCAGCGCCAGCAGCAGACCGGTGGTGTCCAGCCCCAGTGCCGTGCCGTAGGCGGTGGCCATATCAATGATGGTATACACGCCGTCAATGTAGCAGAAGAACGCCAGCAGGAACCAGAACACCTGCTTGTCCTGCGGCAGATGCTTCAAGGTCTGCCCAATGCGCACAAAGCTCTGGCGGATGGCGTGCTGCTCCACCTCCACATAGTTGATCTGGCGGTATTTTTTCAGCAGCGGCAGGGTGACCACCAGCCACCATACGGCGGTAATGACCAGCGCGATGGACAACGCGGTCATCTGACTAAGCCCCACCGCACTGCTGCCCAGCACCAGCGCCAGACAGACCACAAAGGGCACGCAGCTGCCGATATAGCCCCACGCGTACCCGCGGGAGGACACCATGTCCATCCGCTCCGGGGTGGTCACATCGCCCAGCATGGAGTCGTAGAACACCAGACTGCCGGAGTAGCCGATCTTGGCAATGATAAAAATGACCAGAAAGGCCAGCCATGTGCCCGCCAGACCCATGGCACAGCAGCCGATGACGCCCACAAAAAGGCAGAGCATGAAGATGGGCTTTTTAAAGCCCTTGGTGTCCGCCAGCGTGCCCAGAATGGGACCCAGAATGGCGGTGACCACCGTGACGATGGAGCTTGCGTAACCCCAGTAGGCCAGATAGTCCACCTTGCTCACGCCGCCGGCCTCGGCCAGTGCATTGAAGAAGATGGGCACCAGCGTGGCGATCATCAGCACAAAGGCCGAGTTGCCCACATCGTATAAGATCCATGCCCGCTCCAGCGGTGTCACCTTGAATTTTTCAGTTTTCATCGTATTTCCCTTTTCCCCTTGCACCGCCGGGCGGTGCAGTTTTTAAAATTCCCCAAAGGTATGGTCGTAGGCAGCGTCCAGCGGCTCGTCCGTGTCCAGCTTTGCCACATACTCTAAGATCAGCCGCTTTGCCAGCGGCAGAGCCTTGGCGTACAGCGTATCCAGCTTGCGGTTGCTCTCGGTGCACTGCGGGTTCGGCTGCGGGTTTGCCACAAGGCCGTGCATCCCATCATACTTGCCCAGCACCTTCATGCCGGTCAGCACCACCCAGCGCTTGACCGGGTTCGAAGCCTGCAGCACCTTATGCACCAAGATCATCCCCTTCAGGGCTTCCAGCGCGGTCTGCTCCGAAATATCCCTGTAAAACGGCGCAATGACCCGGGCATTTGCCGCGCTGGGGTGGATATGGCCGGCGGTAAAGAAGGTCAGCGGGTCATAGCCATCCCGGCGCAGCAGCATATTGTCGAACTCAGTCTCGATCTCGCAGTGGGTCACACCGCTCTCCCGGGTAAACTGCTCCACAAAGGGGTGGCAGGTGCTGTCCAGCGCAAAATGACACACAAAGCCCAGCGCGTAGGCCAGCGCCGCCTCGCGGTCGGCTTCCTCATGCACCACCCGCCGGGCCCGGTCAAAGAACGTTCTGCCCTGCTCGTCGTGCATGGCATTGCCCAGCGCGGCGACCGGGGTGGACTTTTCCGCATGGTAATAGAACAGCACATCCGGCCCGTGCAGGCCGATATCGTACAGCTCCCGGTGCGCCTCCAGCTTTTCCCGCAGCGGCGCGGGCAGATGATCCAGCACATTTGCGCCAAAGCGGCGGTGTGCGTAGGTAGAGGGCATCTCTCATTCCTCCTTCTTGCAGTGCCAGCGCCCGCCGCCCTGTTCCGGCTGCACTGACCAAAAATTCTATCGTTTCCAGTATAGCAGAAAGTTTGCCGACCTTCTACCCTTTTGTGTCTGTTTTCTGTAAAAAGTTTTAATAATTTTGCTGTACCTCCCGCCAAATAAAAGAGGCTTCCGGAATGCCCGTAGACATTCCGGAAGCCTCTTTTCGATTATTTCAGGTTCACACGCTCTCATAGCCCTGCGGCATCTCGCTCTTGCGGTCGCGGGACATCAGATTGCGCAGCGCGTCGCTGGCGCTCATGCCCTCCTTGACGATGGCGTTCACCGTCTGGGCAATGGGCATTTCCACATGGTACTTCTCAGCCAGCTCCATGGCGGCGGGCAGGGCGTTGATGCCCTCCACCACCATGCCGACTTCCTTCACGGCCTGCTCCGGGCTTTCGCCCTTGCCGATCAGGATACCGGCGCGGTTGTTGCGGCTGTGCATACTGGTGGCGGTGACGATCAGGTCGCCGATGCCGGCCAGACCCGCAAAGGTCTGGACATTGCAGCCCATGGCCACGCCCAGCCGGGCGATCTCGGCAATGCCGCGGGTGATCAGAGCGGCGCGGGCGTTATCGCCGTAGCCAAGGCCGGTGGAGATGCCAACGCCCAGCGCAATGACGTTCTTCATAGCACCGCTCAGTTCCACACCCTTGATATCAGTGTTGGTGTACACGCGCATACAGGTGTTGCTGAACACCTCCTGCACCACCTCGGCAGCCTCCAGATCCGGGCTTGCCGAAACGATGGTGGTGGGCAGATCCAGCGCCACCTCCTCGGCGTGGGTGGGGCCGCTGAGCGCCACCAGACGCACCGCCCGGGGGCCGTTCTCGTGGCTCAGCTCGTCGGCAAGGATCTCGGTCATGGTATATAAGGTATCGGGCTCAATGCCCTTTGCCACATCCACGATGATCTGGCCGGAGCGGATATAGGGCCGCGCCTTGGCCGCCGTGGCACGCACGAACACCGACGGCACTGCAAACAGCAGCACATCCTTGCCGGTGCACACTTCCTCTATGCTTTTGGTAAAACGCAGCTCCTGCGGGATGACCATTCCCGGCAGATTGGGGTGCACCCGGGTGGTGGAAAGGTTGTCCACCTCGGCTTCAATAGCCGACCACACCTGCACATCGTTGCCGCTGACGGTCAGCATCCGTGCCAGAGCCATGCCCCAGGTGCCTGCACCCAGAACACCAATACTAAACTTTTTCACGTTTGTATCCTCCGTGTCTGCACCGGGCAAAGGGCAAGCCCCTGCCGGTGGATTTGCGCCGCGCCGGGCCGTTGCCCCGCGCCTGCGCACTACTATGACCATTGTACACGAAAGCGCCCACAGCGTCAAGCATCTGCCGCATTGCACAAATATTTAACAAGTTCATGCAATTTTTCGGTCACATCACACGTTTTATGCAAACCGTTTGCACTGCGGGGCATTTCATGCTATTATAGTATTCTGGTAGGTTTTGTAGGGATTGGTGATTCAGTCTCTTGACTTTGACCCTACTTTAAGGTATATACTGCCTTAGTCGGCAAAAGCTTTGCCGGCTTGTGCATTTTTTAGCTTTGAGGAAAAAACGATGTTTGAAGCACTTTTAACCAACCGCACGGTCAGTGTGCTGGTGGAGGCGCTGCCCCGCATCCTGACGGCAGGCCTGACCATGACCATTCCGCTGACCCTTCTCTCCTTCTTTTTTGCCATGATCATCGCGGTGGCGGTGGCGCTGGTGCAGTACGCCAATGTGCCGGTGCTGCGGCAGATCGCCCGGTTCTATATCTGGGTCATCCGGGGCACGCCGCTGCTGGTGCAGCTGTTCATCATCTTTTACGGCCTGCCCAGCGTGGGCATCATGCTGAACGCCTTTCCGGCGGCAGTCATTGCCTTTGCCTTCAACGAGGGTGCCTACTGCGCCGAGACCATGCGCGGTGCGCTGGAAAGCGTACCGCAGGGGCAGCTGGAGGCCGGGTACTGTGTGGGCATGAGCTGGTGGCAGATCATGCGCCGCATCGTACTGCCGCAGGCGCTGCGCACCGCTGTGCCTGCGCTGTCCAACTCCCTTATCGGTATGATCAAGGACACCTCGCTGGCGTCCAACATCACGGTGGCAGAGCTGTTCATGGCCGGGCAGCGGGTAGCCGCCCGCACCTACATCTTCCTGCCCATCTACTGTGAGGTGGCTGTGGTGTATCTGCTGTTCTGTACCGTCATCACCAAGCTGCAGGCGCTGCTGGAACGTCAGCTCAACGCCCGTGGCTTCCAGTAAAAAGGGAGGGTGAGCACCTATGGCTATGTTAGAGATCCGCAATGTGCAAAAAACCTTCCGCACCTACGCAAAGCCCGGCCTTTTCCACCGCCCCGGTGCACGGAAGGTCGCCAGCGAGCTGCCCGTGCTGCGCGGGGTAGACCTGACCGTGGAAAAAGGCGATGTGGTGGCCATTCTGGGGCCGTCCGGCTCCGGCAAGACCACCCTGCTGCGCTGCCTGAACTTTTTGGAGACTGCCGATGCCGGGCAGCTGGTGTTTGACGGCGAAAGCTTTGACCTTGCCCATGCCAGCCGCGCCGACATTGCCCGGCTGCGCAAAAAGACCGCCTTTGTGTTCCAGAACTACAACCTGTTCCGCAACAAGACCGCCCTGCAGAATGTGACCGAAGGGCTGATCGTGGCGCGTAAGCTGCCCAAGGAGCAGGCGGATGAAATCGGCATGAAGATGCTTGCCAAGGTAGGGCTTGCAGACCGTGCCGACTACTACCCCCGCCAGCTTTCCGGCGGACAGCAGCAGCGGGTGGCGATCGCCCGCGCCCTTGCCGCCGACCCGGAAATCATTTACTTTGACGAGCCCACCAGCGCCCTTGACCCGGAGCTGACCGGCGAGGTGCTCAGCGTGATGCGGCAGCTGGCCGAGGAGGGCATGACCATGCTGGTGGTCACCCACGAGATGGGCTTTGCCCGCAACGTTTCCTCCAAGACCGTGTTTATGGAAAACGGCGTGGTGGTGGAGCAGGCTCCCTCTCAGCAGTTCTTTGCATCCCCCAAGGAGGAGCGCACCCGGGCCTTCCTGCGCAGGATCGCCCACACGGAATAAAACCACTTCTCTTTTTGCATTTTTCACGACAGAAAGGAATTTTTACTTATGAAACGCAGAACCTTTATCTCTCTGATGGGTGTTATGGCCGCAGCCGGAGTGCTGAGCCTGACCGGCTGCTCCTCCAAGGACACTGCATCCAGCACCGCAGGCCCGGCACCGCTGAACAAACTGGACAGCATCCAGAAAAGCGGCAAGCTGGTGGTAGCACTGGAGGGCGCATGGCAGCCGTGGAGTTACCACGACGCCTCCGACACACTGGTGGGCTACGATGTGGAGGTATCCCGCGCCATTGCCGAAAAGCTGGGCGTGGAGCCGGAGTATGTGGAGAGCGACTGGGACAGCCTGTTTGCCGGTCTGGACGCAGGCCGCTACGACATGGTGTGCAACGGCGTGGAAGTGACCGAGGAGCGCGCCAAGACCTACGCTTTTACCACCCCCTACGGCTACATCCACACTGCGCTGGCGGTGCGCAAGGATAACGAGGATATCCACAGCTTTGAGGACCTGAAGGGCAAGACCACCGCCAACAGTCTGGCTTCCACCTACATGGAGCTGGCCGAAAGCTACGGCGCTACCGTGCAGGGCATCGACACGCTGGAGGAGACCATCCAGCTGCTGACCGCAGGCCGCATTGACGCCACCCTGAACGCCGACGTTTCCTTCTACGACTACCTGCATGTCCACCCGGACGCAGACTTCAAGCTGGTGGCGCAGACTGCCGAGGCCTCTCATGTGGCCATCCCGGTGCTCAAGAGCGAGGACACCGCCTATCTGGACGCACTGAACACCGCCATTGACGCCCTGCGCGCCGACGGCACCTTAAAGACCCTGAGCGAGAAGTATTTCGGACAGGATATTTCCTCTGAAAACTGAGAAACTTGACCCTCTCAGTCTGCTCACTTTGTTCGCATTCAGCTCCCCCGAAAGGGGGAGCTTTTTTGTTATCTGCCAGTCCGTGCGGTAAAGCCCCCCTTCGGGGGAGCTGGCGAGCGCAGCGAGACTGAGAGGGTAAATTTCCTTATTGACTTATGCAATATTATATGATATATAATATTATAGAAACAGACCACGCCGAAAGGAGGCTGTTCCCGCATGAGTTTTCCCATCAGTGCCGCGCTGCTGGATGCCATTGTGCTGTCCGTGGTGGCGCAGGAGCCGGAAGGTACCTACGGCTACAAGATCACCCAACAGGTCACCCACACGCTGGAACTAAGCGAATCCACCCTGTACCCGGTGCTGCGCCGGTTACAGAAGGACCAGCTGCTCACGGTCTACGATGCGCCCTTCAATGGCCGCAACCGTCGCTATTATCAGATCACCTCCGCCGGGCGGGCGCAGCTTGCCGCCTACGCGCAGGAGTGGAACCGCTACCGTTCTTCCATTGACACATTTTTCAGAGAGGTGGAATGATTTATGACCCGTACTGCATTTCTTGCTGCGCTGGAGCGGCTTCTGGCTCCTTTGCCGGAGGCCGAGCGCAAGGACGCTTTGAGCTACTACGAGGATTATCTGGACGCCGCCGGGCCGGAAAACGAAGCCCGCGCCATTGCGGAGCTGGGCAGCCCCGAGGAGGTCGCCCGCAAAATTCTGGACGAGCAAAGCCCGGCAGGCAGCTCTGCCGCCCCGACATCTCCTGCCCGCAAGCCGCATTCCCGCTGGCGCATGGTACTGGGCGGCGGGCTGGCGGTGCTGGTGCTGGTTTGCTTTTTCTTCCAGCACTCCAAAGCTACCCCGGTGCAGCCGGTCGAGCCCGTTTCTTCTGCCTCGGAAATTCCTGCTTCCTCTGCGGAACCAGCTGCCGAGAGTGCCTCCACGCAGCCCGCCGTTCCCGTTTCCACTCCAGACGGCTTGACTTTCTCCCTCTCTGCTGAGATGGTCAGCGATAAACTATCGCTGACGTTGGACTATGGCAGCATTCTCTTTGTTGTTGACCCAAACGTTTCCGATATCACGCTACAGTTTGATGGCTTTAGGACTCGGTATCTCACCCATTCCAACAAAAAAGACGGAACCGCAGAGTTTTCCTACCATGTCCCGAAATACTACGCTCTCCTTGATATTGACAGTGCTGTGCTCACCATTACAGCTCCGGAAAATATCCTGCATGAGGTAGACATTGATCTTGCCATGGGCGACGTTGACCTTGGCACGCTCTCTGTGGAAGAGCTGGATCTGGAACTTGCCATGGGGAGCGTCTCTGCCGACAGCCTGACTGTGAAGGATGCGGATTTCAATCTTGCCATGGGCGGCTGTCGCATTGACCATCTGACCGCACCGGAATTCGATGCCGAAATTGCCGTGGGCGACTGCACGATCGGTATGCTGTCCGGTGCTCGGGATGTCAGCATCTCGGTCATCACCGGCGATACCGACTTGACTCTGGAAGGCAGCGCCTCGGACTATTACCTCGTCACCAATGGGCTTATGGGCACCTCGATCCATGATGGCAAAGCAAATACCTCTCGTAAAATTTCCCTCAGTTCTACCACCGGCGATTTCTCCGTCTCCTATGCGAATTGACCCCTGAACGCAGAACACCCCCGACATCCGAACGAAACGAAAACGGATGCCGGGGGTGTTTTTATGCTTCCCTGTGAAAATATTCGTAGATGGTCTGCGCCAGCTGTTTGCCCACGCCGGGGGTGTTTTCCAGCTGGTCGGGGGTGGCGTCCTTCACTGCGCCCACACTCTTGAACTGCGTCAGCAGGGCTTTGGCGGTTTTGGGGCCTACGCCCGGCACCTCGGTCAGGGTGGAGGAGTAGCTTTTCTGCTTCATCTGCTGCTTGCGGTAGGCATTGGCAAAGCGGTGGGTCTCGTCCTGAATGGCGGTGATGAAGGTAAAGGTGCCCCGGTTCATGTTGATAGCGATTTCCCGCCCGTCGCTGTCCACGATGGCGCGGGTGCGGTGGTGGTCATCCTTTACCATGCCGTACAGCGGCACATCGGCCAGCGCTGTACCGGCAAGCGCCTCCTTTGCGGCGCTCACCTGTCCCCTGCCGCCGTCCATCAGCAAAAGATCCGGCTTCTGCCCGAACCAGTTGCCGCTGGGCTGGCCGTTTTCGGCCTGTGCAGCGTATTTTTCGTACTCTGCCGCCCGGCGGGAGACGGTCTCTGCCAGCGAAGCGTAGTCGTCCGTGCCCGCCACGGTTTTCATCTTGAACTTGCGGTAGCCCGCCTTGAAGGGCTTGCCGTCCTTGAAGGTGACCATGCCGCAGACGCTGCTGCCATCGCCCCAGTTGGAGATATCATAGCTCTCGATGGCGCGGGGCGACTTTGAAAGCCCCAGCACCTGCGCCAGCTCGTCCAGCAGCTTTTCCTCCCGGGCGTAGCGGCCGCTCTCCCGCGCCAGACGCTCCACCGCGTTGGTGTGCGCCATCTCCACCAGATGCGCTTTATCGCCCCGCTGGGGCACATACAGCTGTACCTCGCTGCCCCGTTTCTGGTTCAGCGCCTGCTGCAAAGCTTCCATGTCCGGCGGCAGCGCATCCACCGCGATGATTTTTGGAATTTGTTCATCATCCAGATAGTACCGGGGCAGAAATTCCTCCCGCACCGCATCGATATCCGAGGTATCGTGGAACAGAAACTCCCGTTTGTCGGTCAGCCGTCCCTCCCGGAAGCGCAGCACCGCCGCGCACACGCTGTCCGGCGTACCGGCCAGCGCCACCACGTCCATCTCCACGTCCGGATCTACCACCACCTTCTGCCCTGCCGTCAGCTTGGTGATGGCATTGATCTGATCCCGCAGAAGAGCGGCGGTCTCAAATTCCAGCCGGTCGGAGGCCTCCTGCATCCGCTCGTTGAGGGTTTTCAGGATATCCTTTTTGCCGTAGCGGATCAGGTGCACCGCGTTTTTGACCGCCTGATTGTAGGTCTCGCAGCTGATCTTGCCGCTGCACACCGCCATACACTTGCCGATATGAGCGTTCAGGCAGGGGCGTCCTTTGCCGATCTCCTGCGGGAAGCGCTTGGAGCAGCGCGGCAGCAAAAAGGCATCCATGGCCGTTTCTGCCATCTGCCGCGCTGCAAAGCTGGAGGTGTAAGGGCCGATATACTCTGCCCCGTCCTCCTCCTTTTGCAGGGTGAAGGAAAGGCGCG
>ERZ773239.1390-NODE-1390-length-18484-cov-13.441912_pt1 | contig 18484 bp, 16 predicted proteins | sample MGYA00580521_ERZ773239 | MGnify/ENA primary metagenome ERZ773239 (study PRJEB29015, sample SAMEA2737801) | human gut metagenome | biome: human gut; feature: human-associated habitat; material: faeces | place: China | collected 2012 ... | reverse complement strand
ATTTGTGGCTTGGCAAGCAAGCCATCGGATTTATCTTTCCGATTCACTATAAAAAATGCGTCTGATCTACAGAAGTAGATTAAACGCATAACTTCTATGTCTCTATTATTATTCTAGCAATATCTGCCATTTTCCTCCCTGTATCCATACTTTTTTTCTGCATATATCTATGAGCTTGAGATTCTGTCATTGAATAGACATCAATCAAAACACGCTTTGCTCTATCTATCATCTTGAGTTCATCGTCATTTTTAGAATTAATAGTAGGCATATATGAAGACTCTACTGTACTCAACATATCAAGAGAACACATTAAGTCATTTTTCTTTAATGGAACTGCTAATTTAAAAATTCTATCTCCACTATATCCAGCCAGTTGTTCACGATTACCTATAACAACAACACTAAAGCTATCAGATAAATCATAGATTGCCTCTTTAAGATAAGCTCCATTTTTGCCACAATCACAAATAATAACTCCGTCTTTATAATAGGAAACATTGTGTATAGTGTCAACTATATTGGTGGATACTGATGCAACTCTGTAACCTGATGAAATTACCATTTTAGCTATAGCTAAGGCCGTTTCTTTTTTGGAAAATGCTATAAAAACATTTACATCATTCATACAAATCACCCTTTATTTTTATAAGAAAAATAACCCCTTCAAAGTAATTTTCGTATCAAATACCTTGTTTTTTGCATTAAAATAATAATAAAAACACCATTTTTGTGCCTTGACTAATCAAGGCATCGGATTTATCTTTCCGATTCATTAATTCAATATAAAAAACGAGCCCTACCATAACGGCAGGACTCGCTGACATTAAACAAATACTAACAACCAGTAAAAATACTAATTAGTAAATTGTCATATATTCATCTAATTCCCACTGAGATACAAACATTCTAAAGCTATCCCATTCCTGCATCTTAGAAGTATAGAATGCGTTGTAAGCGTGTTCACCAAGAACTTCCTTAACAAGGCCATCTTCTTCCATAGTCTTGAGAGCTTCATATAAGCTACCTGGAAGGTTCTTAACACCAAGAGCATCTCTTTCTTCCTGAGTAGACTTGAATAAGTTAACATCTACGCTATCTGGAGCAGGTAAGTTGTTCTTGATACCGTCCATACCAGCTGCTAAACAGCAAGCTAAGCAAAGGTAAGGATTAGTTGATGGGTCTGGACTTCTTAATTCAACTCTTGTACCAGCGCCTCTTGAAGCAGGGATTCTGATAATATCAGTTCTGTTAGATGCTGACCAAGCTATGTAACAAGGAGCTTCGTAACCAGGTACAAGTCTCTTGTAAGAGTTTACAAGTGGGTTAGTAACAGCTGTAATACCAGCAACATGCTTTAATACACCAGCGATGAAGCTGTAAGCTTTGTCAGAAAGCTGTAATTCGCCAGCTGGGTCGAAGAATGCGTTCTTACCGTCTTTGAATAAAGACATGTTAGTGTGCATACCTGAACCGTTGATACCAAAGATTGGCTTTGGAATAAATGTAGCATGTAAACCATACTTCTTAGCAATAGTCTTAACTGCTAATCTGAAAGTAACTACATTATCAGCAGTAGTTAAAGCATCAGCATACTTGAAGTCGATTTCGTGCTGACCTTCAGCAACTTCGTGGTGAGAAGCTTCGATTTCAAAACCCATCTGTTCAAGAGTTAAACAAATATCTCTTCTTGCATCAGTACCCATATCTACTGGGTCAAGGTCAAAGTAACCAGCTTCATCATTAGTCTTAGTTGTTGGTCTACCGTTTTCATCAGTCTGGAATAAGAAGAATTCACATTCGTTACCTACATTGAATTCGTAGCCTAACTTCTTAGCTTCTGCCATCTGCTTCTTTAAGATACCTCTTGGGTCACCATCAAATGGTTCGCCAGATGGAGTGTAAACATCACAAATAAATCTTGCAACCTTACCAGTCTGTGGTCTCCATGGGTAAATTACAAATGTATCAAGGTCTGGCTTTAAATACATATCAGATTCTTCGATTCTTGCAAAACCTTCGATTGAAGAACCATCAAACATCATACCGTCTGTTAAAACTTTTTCTAACTGAGAAGATGTAACTGCTACATTCTTAGGAATACCTAAAACATCAATGAACTGAAGACGAATAAATTCTACATCCTGTTCCTTACATATCTGAATAATTTGGTCCTTAGTATACTTTGCCATACTCTAGTCTCCTTCCAATAATTGAAATAAAAATAATTTTAATTTTATATAGCAAAAGGACATCCAAACACAAATGCATACAATATGCCTGTATTTGAACGTCCTTGTTCTATAGCACATTATATTATTATTTTATTGTAATGTCAACACAAATTTTAGAATTTGTAATAATTTAGTAATTTTTCACAAAATACAGCAACAACAATAAAAATAATATGTAATTTTGCAATTTACAACAAACATTCTTGCATGATTATATTAACTTTTATAAAAAATCATTTAAAACTGAATAAAATCACGCAAAGATAATGCAAATTATATTATCTGTAAAGAATTTCGTGACGGCCTGGACCGTTACTTACCATAGAAATCTTTACACCAAGCTGTTTTTCAATAAACTCAACATAAGCCTTAGCTTCCTTAGGGAGTTCATCGTAGTTCTTAATGCCTCTAATGTCACACTTCCAACCTGGGAGAGTTTCATATACAGGCTTAGCCTTATAGAGCTTATCAGTAGTAAGGAAATCTGTATAAACCTTGCCTTCGTATTCGTAACCAGTACAAATATGGAGAGTATCCATGTAACTAAGTACATCAAGACAAGTCATACAAACTTCTGTAGCACCCTGAACTTCACAGCCGTAACGAGTAGCAACAGCATCAAAATAGCCTACGCGTCTAGGTCTACCAGTTGTTGCACCAAATTCGCCCTTATCTCCGCCTTTTCTTCTAAGTTCATCAGCTTCTTCGCCAAAAAGTTCACTAACAAATGGACCTTCGCCTACAGCTGAAGAATAAGCCTTAGTAATAGCAACAATATTATCAATAGCATATGGAGGTACGCCTGCACCTACACTTGCGTAACCAGCAAGAGTAGAAGAACTTGTAACATAAGGATAAATACCATGGTCTGTATCCTTTAATGCACCAAGCTGACCTTCAAAAAGAACATTCTTGCCTTCCTTAATAGCTTTTCTTAAAAATGCTGAAGTATCTGCAACTCTGTCCTTGATTGCATCTGCATACTGGCAAAGAGTTTCATAAACTTCCATATAATCAATTTCAGGCTTATTGTAGAGATACTTAAACTGAATATTAATTTTTTCATATAATCCCTGAAGCTTTTCTTTAAGCATTTCCTTATTGTAAAGCTCCCAAACCTGAATACCAACCTTAGAATACTTATCAGAATAGAAAGGAGCGATGCCACTCTTTGTAGAACCAAACTTCTTATCGCCAAGTCTTTCTTCTTCGTATGTATCCATAAGAACATGATGAGGCATTAAAACCTGTGCTCTTTCGCTAATGAGCAAGTTAAATTTAATACCTGCATCTTCAATAGTTTTCATTTCCTTCATTAATGAATCAACATTAAGTGCAACACCATTTGCAATAACATTTGTAATATGCTCATGGAAAACACCGCTAGGTAACTGATGAAGTGCAAAACGACCATGCTCATTTATAATAGTATGGCCAGCATTTGCACCACCCTGAAATCTAACTACGATGTCTGACTGGTCAGCACACATATCGGTAATCTTACCCTTACCTTCGTCACCCCAGTTTGCACCAACAATAGCTCGTATCATTATTTTTTATCCTCCTTAAACGGATAATTCTGCATTATCAATTAATCCGTCTTTATTCGCCTCAATAACAGGCTTAACAACTTCATTTATATATTCCTCTGTCTGCTGTGGAGCACGACCAACATACTTCTTAGGGTCAAGTACCTTCTGTAAGTCTTCAAGGCTCATACCAAACATAGGTTCTTTAGCAATTCTTTCAATAAGGTCGTTCTTACCACCTTCGTTTTTAACAACAGCACCAGCTTCCATAGAAAGTTCTCTAATTCTTTCGTGAAGTTCCTGTCTGTCGCCACCAGCCTTAACAGCATCCATCATAATATTTTCTGTAGCCATAAATGGAAGTTCTTCCATAAGGTGCTTTTCAATAACCTTAGGATAAACTACAAGACCATTAGAAACATTGATGTAAATGTTAAGAATAGCATCTGTAGCAAGGAAAGCTTCTGGAATAGATAATCTCTTGTTTGCACTATCATCAAGAGTTCTTTCAAACCACTGGTTAGCAGCTGTGAAAGCAGGATTAAGTGTATCAACAATAATATATCTTGCAAGAGAAGCCATTCTTTCACTTCTCATAGGATTTCTCTTATACGCCATAGCAGATGAACCAATCTGATTTTTTTCAAATGGTTCTTCCATTTCTTTAAGGTGCTGTAAAAGACGCATATCATTAGAGAACTTAGTACAGCTCTGTGCAATACCACCTAATACATTGGCAAAAACTGAATCAAGTTTTCTAGTATAAGTCTGACCACTTACAGCAAAAACATCCTTAAAGCCCATCTTTTCAGCAATCATCTTATCAAGCTTCTTAACCTTGTCTGTATCGTTGTTAAAAAGTTCCATAAAACTAGCCTGAGTACCAGTTGTACCCTTTGAGCCTAAAAGCTTTGCACTAGAAAGAGCAAAATCAACAGCATCTAAATCCATCATTAAATCCTGAATCCAGAGAGTTGCTCTCTTACCTACTGTAGTAGTCTGAGCAGCCTGAAAATGTGTAAAACCAAGTGTAGGTAAATCCTTGTACTTGAGAGCAAATTCAGACAACTTTTCAATAACAGATAAAAGCTTAACTCTTACAAGCTTCATAGCTTCAACCATAAGTATAACATCTGTATTATCGCCTACATAACAGCTTGTTGCACCAAGATGAATGATACCCTTAGCCTTTGGACACTGCTGGCCATAAGCATAAACATGTGACATAACATCGTGACGAACGAGTTTTTCTCTTTCACGAGCTACTTCATAGTTAATTTCATCCTGATGAGCCTTTAATTCATCAATCTGTTCCTGTGTAATATCAAGTCCTAATTCCTTTTCTGTTTCAGCTAAAGCAATCCAAAGCTTTCTCCAAGTTTTGAACTTTTTATCTGGTGAGAAAATATACTTCATTTCCTCACTTGCATATCTGGAATTAAGGGGACTTTCATATGTGTTATTCATTTGTAAAATCCTCCTACTTTAATAAATGGTCTACTTCAACAGGGTAGTTACCTGTGAAACAGGCATCGCAGAAACCACAACTACTGTTTGGAGCAATGTTGTGAAGGTTCTCAAGGCTAAGATATTCGAGAGAATCTGCGTTAATAATCTTTCTAGTTTCTTCTATAGTATGGTTATTAGCAATAAGTAAATCTCTATCAGGAATATCTGTACCAAAGAAACATGGCCACTTAAAAGCTGGGGCACTAATTCTTACATGAACTTCCTTTGCACCTGCATCTCTTAAAAGTTTAACAATTCTTCCACTTGTAGTACCACGAACGATACTATCATCAACCATAATTACTCTCTTGCCTTGAACAGCACTCTTTAAAACATTGAGCTTCATCTTTACAGCAACTTCTCTTGCACCCTGAGTAGGCTTGATGAATGTTCTGGCAATATACTTATTCTTAATAAAACCAGTATCAATAGGAATACCACTATATTCAGAATAGCCCTGAGCAGCAGAAAGACCAGAATCCGGAACACCAATAACTATGTCTGCATCTACTGGAGCCTGCATAGCCAAGAATGCACCAGCACGCTTTCTACACTCGTGAACTACTTCGTTTTCTATTGTACTATCAGGTCTAGCAAAGTAAATGTGTTCAAAAATACACATACTGCTAGGAACAGAATCACAAAGTTCTGTATCTTCTGTCATAAAGTAGCCGTCGCCACCATCTCTTGCTGCTTCAATAGTAACGATTTCGCCTGGAGCAATATCTCTTACAAATTCTGCATCAATGGCATCAAAAGCACATGTTTCGCTTGCAAAAACAACAGCGTCATCTCTTTTACCCATCTGAAGTGGTCTAAATCCCCACTTATCTCTAGCTGCAATAAGTTTGTTAGGACTCATAACCAAGAGAGAATATGCACCCTTTAACTTTTTCATTGCATTTTTAACAGCACTTTCAATAGAACCAGATGTAATTCGTTCTCTTGCAATTAAATATGCAATGATTTCTGTATCAGCAGTAGTCTGGAAAATAGCACCACTATGCTCAAGTTCCTTACGGATTTCATCAACATTAGTAATGTTACCATTGTGGCTGATAGCAAGAGAACCCTTAATATATCTAAGAACTAATGGCTGAACATTTTCTCTTGCACTACCACCAGCTGTAGAATATCTTACATGACCTATTGCCATTCTACCACTTAATTTTCCAAGTATTTCTTCGTTAAAAACATCATTTACAAGTCCCACATCTTTGTAGTGGTAAATTTCTCTATCTCTATTGACTGCAATACCACAGCCCTCCTGACCTCTGTGCTGTAAAGCTACAAGGCCATAATATGTAGTGTTAGCTGGGTTACCCTTTGGGTCAAATATACCAAACACACCACATTCTTCGTGAAGCTTTGCCATTTTGTTACCTCCGATTATTTGTAGAACTCAGTTAATCTGCCCCATACTTCTCTGTAAACATCACCAAATTCGCCAAGGTCAAGTCTGAATCTATCCTTGTCTAATTTTTTGTTTGTTTCTGCATCCCAAAGTCTGCAAGTATCAGGACTGATTTCATCAGCAAGAACAATTTCGCCATCAGCAGTCTTACCAACTTCTATTTTAAAATCAATAAGCTTGATACCAATATTAAGGAAAATCTTCTTTAAACATTCATTTACCTTAAATGCCATATCGGAAATAACTTGTAATTCTTCCTTTGTTACAATACCTAAAGCAAGAGCCTGGTAATCATTGATTAATGGGTCACCAAGTTCATCATTCTTGTAGCTGTATTCAAGAGTTGGAGAAGCAAAAGCTGTACCTTCTTCAACGCCATATCTCTTTGAAAAAGAGCCTGCAGCAACATTACGAACAATTACTTCCAAAGGAATGATGTCAACTTTCTTAACCAAAGTTTCTCTTGGAGAAAGTTCCTCAACTAAATGAGTCTTAATACCATCCTTTTCAAGAAGCTTGAATATAAAGTTAGCCATCTGGTTATTAATAACGCCCTTGCCTTCAAAAGAACCTTTTTTAAGTCCGTTGAAAGCTGTAGCATCGTCTTTATATTCAAAAATACAAAGATTAGGGTCTTCTGTAGCGTAAACCTTCTTTGCCTTACCAACATAGAGTAAATCAAGCTTTTTCATTAATAATTACCTCACTTTATTAATATAAATAATGGTCCTTATTTATCATACCAAATTTTTGTTGAATAATCAAATTTTTTTTACATTAATAAAGACTAAAAATAAAGATTGATTTTTCCTATTTTATACAATATTGCCTATAGGGTGTAATTTTATTAAGCTTTATAGCTTTTATTTCTTTATTTGGATATTTATTTCTGTATTTTCATTATTTTCTGAGATTTCACATTTTGCATCTAATCCTGTGCTATTTACAGTTGCAACTGCGTCATTCAAAGCTGCTGTTAAATATCTCAATTCTTTCATTTTTCTTCTTCTGAAACTATTACCTGTCTCATTTTCTCCAGCAGCTAGTTTCTGTATTTCATAGTCCACAATTTCTTCAGTTCGTTTAGAACTAAGGTCCAAATTAATAACCTTTTTCAACACTTTTTCTTGTATTTTTTCATCTTCCAACTGAGATACAGCAAGAGCATTGTCCTTTGTTATTTTCATATCCACCATTAAGTTCTTCATTTCATTTGATAATGTTAATAACCTAGCTGTTTTTTCTATGTATTCAACAGGTTTGCCGGTAATGTGACTAATATCGCTGTAGGAATAGCCAAAACAGTCCCTCATAATTTTTATTCCCTCAGCCTCTTCCATATAGTTGAAATCTTCTCTTTGCATATTTTCAACCATATTTAACATTGCTGCTTCTCGTCCCTCAACATCAACAATAATTGCCGGCACAGCGTCAAAACCAGCTATACGACTTGCTTTTAACCTTCTCTCTCCTATTACAAGTTCATATATGTTTTTGTTCAATATTCTAACGCATATTGGTTGCAAAACCCCATATCTTTTAATAGAACTTGCTAACTCCTCCAAATCAGCCGAATTATAATATTTTCTGGGCTGATATGGATTAGGTAAGATTTTATTTACTGACAAATAAATTATTTCATTTGATGAGTAATAATCTCTGTTCATTTTTCTAACCCCCATTCATCTATAATTATATCATTTTAAGCCCATATTGCTAGAAAATTAATACTCTTTTTTTCGACTTAATAACTGTAACAAATTAAATAAAAACTGCATATAAATAAAGGTATAATATTGGAGGTATAATATATGGATACTTATCCTAACCAGTATATTCCCAAGCTTATATTAGATTATATGTCTGACGAATTGGCTGACAGCGATTTTTATAAAAAACTTGCCTCAACAGTAAAGGAAAAAGATGTAGAAGAAATTTTGCGTAATATAAGTATAGATGAAGAAAAACATTACAAAATGTTGAAAAAAATATATGAAAGTATTACTGGTCAGCCAGCAAATGTAACTGATTTTACTCCAGAGGAACTTTCTGACAACATATTTTTAAATTTAGACAAAAGAGTTATGGAAGAATTAAATGCTGTTGAAAATTATCGTTCTCTTATGTTTGCACTATCAGAACAATGGATTAGAGATTACTTAACTGAAATTTATACTGATGAACAAAACCACGCTGCAAAACTTAGTTTCTTGTACAGCAAATATTTGAAATAGTTTTAACATTCCAATATAAAAATATAAAAACAGACCCCAAAAATTGGGGTCTGAAAAAAGTTATTATTTTTCATTTGGCATTGTGAATGTTGAATCCAATGCTTTCTGTAAAATATAAGCTGCATCTTTTGCTGTCAACTGACCGTCATTATCAGCATCAAGTAATTCAAAAGCATTTGTAGCTACATCTTCAAGAGCAACTTTTGCACCAGTAAGAACTTTCTGTAATACTAAAGCTGCATCATTAGCCTCTACCTTTCCATTGTCATCAGCATCGCCCTTAACTGGCTTACTTGGTTCTGGAGCAGGAGCTTCTGTTGTAGACTCTGTTGTGCTTTCAGTAGTAGTTTCTGTTGTACTCTCTGTTGTAGTTTCAGTAGTTGTTTCTGTTGTTGTAACAGTTGTACTTTCAGTTGTTGTAGCAGTTGTTGTTTCTGTGCTTGTTTCTGTTGTACTCTCTGTAGTTGTTTCTGTTGTTGTTTCACCATTGTCTGGAACACCTACAACAGGTTTAGAAACAACTAAGTTTCTGTCTGTATCCTTTGTAGCTGTAACATTGTAAACAGCATTTACAGACTTAGCAGAAATAGTGCCGTTTAATACTGTACCATCTACTGTAAGCTGTACTGTCTGGTTATCTAAATCAATTATAAATTCATATTCATACTTGTGGTTAGCTACAATACCATTACTTGAAGAAATATACTTGCTTCCACCTGTACGAAGTGCTATATTTTTAGCCTTTTGACTATCTGATGCCAAATCAGCTATATCTACAACATTTCCATTTTCATCAAGACCTTTTATCTGAACAAATGCCCACTTACCAGATACCTTCATTGGTATTGCGTAGCCTCTTACAACAACCTTTCCAGAACTAATAGGTTCAAAAGAATTTGTCCAAGTTGCTGCACAATTTGATGAAGTATCATTTAAGAGATAGTCGTCACTTGCTTCCTGATAAATAACTTCTGCTTTGCCATTAGGAGTTGTACCTACAGGATTTACACCAGCCTCCTGTGTTAAATCAACTGTCACAATAGGGAAAGCTGTTGTTGTTTCAGTAGTAGTTTCTGTTGTTGTAGTAGTTGTTGTCTGTGTAGTAGTTTCTGTTGTTGTTTCAGTTGTAACAGAGCTAACATCAAAAGTTAAAGAACTGATATTTGATGTACCCTTACTTGTTACAGAATAAGTACCCTTTTCAAGTTCTACAGAACCTCCTGCAACAACTTCAACAGATGTACCGTTGCTTACATTTGTAATTGTAAGATTATCGCCAGTAAATGCTGGTATAAATTTAGTTTTTCCATCAACTGTAAAGCTAATAGCTGAATCGTCACTATTCTTTAATGTACCACTATTTTCAGCAATATCACTTAAAGCATAGTCAATATTTGCTACATTTGCTTCTTTTTCAATACAGTCGTTTGCACCTGTATTGGCTGTACCAATATTATAAGTACCTGAAGATACAACATTTGCTGTTGTTGTAGTTTCTGTTGTACTTTCTGATGTAGTTGTATCCTTTGAAGAATCGTGAACAGCAAACTTCAAACTTACAACCTTTGCTTCTTTGTAAACTTTTTTACCTGGGTCAAAAATACTAGACTGTATTACATATGTACCTGCCGGAAGAACTGCTGTACCTGAAGTGTTGATATATTCCTTACCACCCTCTGAATAAAGGATAGGAACAGCTGTTGCCTGCATACCTTCCATTGTAACATCAGCAGTTTTATCTAATGTAAATACAAGACCTAAATCTTTAATTGTAATACTATCTGGTGCAACTTTTGTAGGATTAATAACAATATTATCTACAGTCTGCTTACCAGTTGATGTAATTGTTGTCTTGTTATAAGCCTTTTCATAAGGAACTGTTACTGGAGCAGTTGGTAAATAATCACTATCAATAATAGAGGCATTTACTTCTTCAGCCCTAACAGGATTTTCTTTCATAGCACCGGCATAAGCCTTAACATCTGCCATAATTTCCTTAGAATCAGTTAAAAGTTTGTAGTTTCCGTTTGGAATGTAACTTAATGATGGGTTAGTATCAAAGTTAGCATATGTTGATGAACTAGATACTGTATCACTCTTGTTTGCTACTTCTGTCTGTTGTTGATTACCAGAACAGCTAATAAAGAAGTTGTTGTAACTCTTACAAACACCACCAGATTTTACCTGACAAGCATTCTTTACTCTGTTAAATACATTGTATTCAGCAAAAATAAAAGCATTAGCTCTTGGGTTAACAGCATAGTCTGTCTGACCCTCATAATAGTTGTTGTACATATGAACATCAGCCTGTCTTGCCAAAGGTCCTCTTGCCTGACAATCAATATAGTGGTTGTTAGCCATTGTAAGGTGGAACTGCATACTTGAATCAGAAGAACCTACAAGGTTTGTCTTGTGACAATTTCTGTAAGTACAGTATTCCATTGTATAGTATTCGCCACGCTTAAAATCACAAGAACCATCACCCTCTTTTTTATCACTTTCTGCTGGGTTGGCACAATAACCAGCCTCAAAAGAATTGTGATGAATCCAACATCTTCTAACAGGAGCAGTAATCTGTGTACCTGTCTGAATACCTTCCATACCTAAAGCATCTTCAGGATAATTATGTAAGTTAAGGTTTCTAGCTTCAAAACCGTAGCCATACTGTGAATATGCACTAGAACACATAAAGTGGAAACCCCAACCGTCTATTGTAGCATCATAACCTACACCTTCAATAGTGACATTTGAGGCATCTTTCATTCTAGCCATATGACCATTATCGCCCTCTGTACCACCATTATTTACACTATCATATTCTGTAAGACCTTCTGGACTTGTAACCTTGCCTATAAATCTAACATCAAGAGGTGTACCGTCCATTGACAATTTTCTTAAAATATAGTTATTTGTATTGTATGTACCCTTTGATGCACCCTGTGCACCTACTGAGTTAAGAATATTACCAATACCTGTTACAGTTGTACCATCTTTAGATGTAACTGAAACTGTATCCTTATTTTCGTCTGTTACATAAAGTACAATAGCATTTGACTTTAATGTACCATCATCATTATATGCACCAACACCATCTGTGTAATTAAAATGTGCAAATCCGTCACGCCTAAAAGCGTCAGTTTTTACTGTTTTTTCAATTACATTACCGTCAGATGATGTAATTTTCAAATTATAATCAGTATTTCCCTTTAAACCAGGAATATCAACTCTTGCTGTATTGCCATAAGCTCTGATAAGTTCAGAATCAACAGTAGTATAGTCTGCTGAACTAGCTAACTTGTAGGCTACAGTTGCCCCCTTTGGATTGCTGTCATTCCAAGTTGCATAGGCTGATTCAAACCAGCCACCACAACTAAGGGTATCGGCAGCAAAAACACTTGTTATCGTAAGTCCTGAAAAAACCATTACTGTAGCTAAAACAGCACTTACAACTCTTGAAAATAGTTTCATTTGTCATTCCTCCTATAATTAATTTTCACATCTTCGATAAGTGTAACATTTCAAAAAGCCAAAATCTATGCACATTTTGTATAATATAAACAAAATAATTTAGGAAATATTAACAAAAACAAAAAATACAATGTATATTTTATTAACTTTTATTAACTTTTCTTAAACAAATGTATTTACTAATGTAAAAATATGATGTAAAATGTGGATATAAATACAAAAGAGGGAGGTATAACTTTATGAAAAAATTTTTAAACGAGTTTAAGGATTTTGCTATGAAAGGCAATATGATTGACTTGGCAATAGGTGTTGTTATTGGTGGTGCTTTCAGTAAGATTGTAACTATGATTGTTGATTGTATTATTACTCCTCTAATTTCACTTGTAATTATTCTTCTTACTGGCAAAGCTGATACAAACCAGCTTTTTGGTACTATTACAGTAGGTCCTTTTCCTATTGGTCAGCTTATAAGCTCTGTAATTGACTTTCTTATTACAGCCATTGTCCTTTTCATTATAGTGAAGGCAATAAACAAATTACAGTCTATAGGAAAAACAGAAGAACCTGAAAAGCCAGCAACTAAAACTTGCCCTTATTGCAAGTCTGAAATTAATATCGAAGCTACAAGATGTCCACATTGTACATCTGAAATAGAATAAAAAAACAGGTAATACAGCGAAAATGCTATATTACCTGTTTTTATTTGTTATATGAAAAAGCGCCAACTATATCATTATCATAATAGAAATTTCCATTATAAAACCACCATTTATCTCCTATTGTATACCTACCACTTTTAATAACTTTTTTATTTTCTTTTAAATATGTATATATATTACATAATACTACCTTATTTAAACAATTTAGATTTGTCTTATTAGGCTCTTTATTATCAATAATCTTTTTTACATATCTGGCGTTTATATCTTTTTCAAAAATTATGTCTATAGATAAATTATCGTTATTCTTTTTCACATCTTGCCCTGTTATTTTTTCAAATTTAAAATTTTCATTTACCAATTCATCAAAAGTAGGATTGCTTTTGCAAAATTCATATTCTCCATATTTTAACTTCAAATTGTTTTCATACATATAATTAGCAACTTCGGCTCTACACTCCGGAGATATTTCTTTAAACATATCATATTTTCCATCGCAAAATGCAAAATCTCTGTAGTCCACAATCTCATTATTTTCAATAGTAATTGGAATAAAATCTTTCGTTGTCCTAATCTGGCTTAATTCATAACAGGTTAATCCTAGTAAAATAAGCAATACTATTACTATTATTATCACAGCATACAGTAATACATTTAAAATTTTCTTCATTTAACCCCCCTTAAAATATACCTCTTACCCTTGCATTTTTATTTTATCGTTAACAGTAAAATATGACAACGAAAAAAGGCATTTTCGAAAAACCGAAAATGCCTTTTACTATGCGGAATGTGGGACTTGAACCCACACGCCTTGCGACACAAGAACCTAAATCTTGCGTGTCTGCCAATTCCACCAATTCCGCACAACGGATTGATTTTATCATTTTTATTGATAATTGTCAAGGATTTTATTCTGAATTGTTTTTATTGCATTATTCTGATTATTTGATATAATAATTACATTAAAACTTACGAGGTGAATAAAAATGCAGAAATGGAAAGAAAATATACGCAGTATAGAACCATATATCCCAGGTGAACAGCCACAGTTCTCTGATATGATAAAGTTAAACACAAATGAATGTCCTTATCCACCATCTCCTATGGTAGAAAAAGTCCTCAAGGAATGTAATTATTCTAACCTTAGACTTTACCCTAGCTTTACTTTTAAGCCACTTAAAGAAGTTCTTTGCAAAACTTATAATATTGCCGAAAACGAAATCTTCTTTGGTAATGGTTCAGACGAAGTTCTTGCCCTTGCCTTTATGACTTTTTTCAATTCTAAAAAGCCAATATTATTCCCTGATATTACATATTCATTTTATGATGTATGGTGCAATTTATACCAAATTCCTTTTGAAAGAATACCTCTTAATGAAAAATTCGAATTTAATATTGAAGATTATAAAAGAGAAAATGGTGGTATTGTAATTACAAATCCTAATGCACCAACTGGTATTTATATGGAACTGGAGTCTGTTGAGGAAATAGTAAAAGCTAATCCAGACAGTATTGTAATTGTAGATGAAGCCTACATTGATTTTGGCGGTACATCAGCTATTGACCTTATACACAAGTACGAAAACTTAGTAGTAGTCCAGACTTATTCAAAATCAAGAGCTTTATCTGGTATCAGAATGGGTTACGCAATGGCTAATTCTTATTTAATTGATGCTATGAAAGCAGTTAAGAACAGTTTTAACTCATATACTATAACAACTCTTTCACAGGATATTGCAACAGCCTCAGCAAAAGACAGTCAATATCTTAAAGAATGTACAGATAAGATTAAAAACTCAAGAAAATGGACTGTTGATGAACTAGACAAATTAGGTTTTGAAACATTACCTAGCTCTGCCAACTTTATTTTTACAACAAATAAGAACATAGATGCTAAAGACCTTTTTGAATATCTCAAGGAACATAGAATTTTTGTAAGATACTTTAACAAGCCAAGAATTAATCAGTACCTCAGAATTACAATAGGTACACAGGAACAAATGGAAGCTCTTGTTAAAGCCATTAAAGAATATAAATAGGAGAATTATATGAAAGATAAAAACGCCCTTTTACGCTACTTTACCGTTGATTTAGTTATATGGGCATTAGTTAAATTTAGTATTGGCCTTAGCCAAAGTGTTTGGGGACAGAGCCTCAACAGATATGTTTTATGTATGGTTATGGCAGGTACATTTTTAGTTCTTTATCTTGCTGCTTACGGCTTACTTATTACTGATGAAGTAAAGGCAAGCAAAATCAATCAACCAAGATTTAGAATGGCATCGTTGGCTGTATCATTTATGTTAGTTTCATTTGTGGAAAAATTGATTAATATGATTTAATAGAAAAAGTCGGTACAATTTCAATAACTGTACCGGCTTTTATTAATTTTGTGTAGTTGTTTCGCTTTGCTGTTTTTCTTTTATTTCATTGGCATACTTGCCTAAAGTATTCTGCTGGAAGTAATATTGTAAATATCCGCCACAAATATCATCGTATATAGCAACATTACTATCAAGAGTCCAATTTCCTTTTTTATCCTTTACAAAATTGAAAACTGTATCAGACTCTTTTTTATCTGCGTGCTTTATTTCATCATCAATTATTCCACTAAATACCTTATCCATATCTTTTCCTGTGTTACCTGGTGTCATATATTCCACCATAAGACGGCTAGATATATTAGACATAATCTTTGCAAAATCAAGTGTTGTAATATGAGCCTTTACTGTAGCCTCGTTGCCATTTTCTGAACTTTCCACAATTTCACACTTTAAATTCTTAGCCATAGCCTTAAAAAGTTTAACATTGTTTTCTTCATCTGGCTTATACATTCCCTGAAAATATGGATATTGGTCACTTGTCAACTTGTACATAGCATCAAAATTTTGTGTTTGAAAATCCTGTACAAAGGACAATACATACTCTTCATATTTATTTTTAGGCTTTGAGCCACAGGCTGTCATTCCTATACACATTACTATACTTAAAAATAGTGTCAAAATTCTTTTCATAAAAAACCTCCAAAATATGTTACGACAATTATAACATATTTTTTTTATATTTTAAATCACAATTTTATTAGTTTTTAATATTATACATTGAGAGGGACAAAAAGGAGGATTTAAAAATGGGAGTATTTGATTTTGAAACTAATTGTGTAGGTGGAAACAATCGTATTAAAGACGAATGTATTATTGCCTTCAAAGTATATGATTCCTGCCGTCAGCAGGATTGCCTTGACAGAGCTCAGGTTGGTCTTGCAAGAGCAGCAAAATGCGGAACTTTCTGTGGCACTAGCTACGATGCTGGAGAATTAATTGTACCTCCTCCATTGGCTACAGGCGTATTTATGAAAGATGTAAAGGTTAAGAAAGTTAATGTATTAAGCAAAACTGAAAGCCAGTTTAAGCGTGGTTTCTGGGATATTGAACTTGCTTATATTATTGAATACAAACTTGTATTTAAGGGCGCTGGTGGTACTGAAATTTGTAGAATTCCTGCACAAAGCACATTTATTAAGTCTGTTTCACTCTTTGGTTCAGAAGCAACTAACACTACAATCTCTACAGATTTAAGTGTTTTCGGTACAAATTCTTTTGACCTTGACGCTGACCCATTTGTATATGTTGAATCTAAGGCTGTTGGACTTAAAGCACAGCTTTTCTACAGCCGTTGCTGTCCAGAAGAACAGACTGATACAGCTGACGGTGTAAGAGTTCACATTGGACTTTTCACAATTATAAAACTTTACAGAATTGTTAATCTTTCTGTTAAGTCAAATGGTTTCTGTATACCTGAAGAATGTGAAGAAACTGGTTCTACTGAGCCTTGCGAATTTTTCAATGGCCTTGATTTCCCTCTTGATTTCTTTGCACCACCTCAGAAACCAGAATTTATGGCAGGCATAAGCAATAATATACCAAATACAGCTAACGAAAATGATGACAATAACCACAATCATCGTTGCCCTTGCTGTAAAAAATGCTAGACTATAAAAATTTTATTTTTTGAATATTGACAAAATACAATTAATAATATATAATACGAACTAATGTAATTTTCCCCTTTGGCTCTAGTAGCCAAGGGGTTTTTCAATATAAGGGGGGTTGGCTTTGACTAACTTATTAACAAAATTTTTCATCAAAAATTCTGACGATATAAACAATCCTATAGTCCGTAAAAATTATGGTACATTAGCTGGAGCTGTAGGTATATGTTGTAACTTGCTTTTGTTTACAATTAAAATACTAGCCGGTCTTTTAACTGGTGCAATTTCTATTGTGGCTGATGCTTTTAATAACCTTTCTGATGCCGGTTCTTCCATAGTAACTCTTATAGGTTTTAGAATGGCAGGAAAGCCAGCAGACCACGACCACCCATTTGGCCATGGCAGAATTGAGTATATTGCTGGTCTTATAGTTTCTGCCCTTATTTTATTAATGGGATTTGAGTTATTAAAAAGCTCCGTTGAAAAAATTTTAAACCCAACACCTCTTGAATCTTCAAATATTTCAATTTTAATATTGATTATTTCTGTTTGTATTAAACTTTGGATGGGATTTTTTAATAGAAAAATAGGTAAAAAACTTAATGCCTCTGCTATGATAGCTACTTCTGCTGATAGTTTTAACGATTGTGTTGCTACAACAGCTGTACTTATTGGTTTCTTGGTATTCAAGTTTGCGAACATTAACTTAGATGGTTATATGGGCGTTGCTGTTGCTCTCTTTGTTATGTGGGCAGGCTACAATACAGCAAAAGACACTATTGAGCCACTTCTCGGACTTGCACCTGACCCAGAATTTGTATTAAGCGTTAAGAACTGCGTTTTAGAAAGAAAAGAAATATTGGGTATACACGATATGCATGTTCACGATTATGGTCCTGGTAGAGTTTATGTATCAATGCACGCCGAAATTCCTAGTGATATGGATGTTTTAAAAGCTCACGATATTATAGATTCAGCTGAAGAAGAAGTTTCATCAAAGTTCAAGTGTGAAGTAAGTATTCATATGGACCCTATAGAGGTTAACAACCCTCTTGCCAATGAATTAAAGCTCAAGCTAATGGAAATTTTGAATACTATTGACCCTACACTTAGTTTTCACGATTTTAGAATTACTAACGGTCCAATGAGAAAAAATATTATTTTTGATTTACTTGTGCCTTTTGATTGTTACTATGATGATGTAACATTAAGAAAAATGATTAAAGAGAAGTTTTCAGAAATTGATAGCACTTATTTCTGTGTTATACACATTGATAAAGGTGTTAATTGACAATAAAATATTTTTGTTGTATAATAAGCGAGTTGAGTTTTCTCAATCCATTTATTTGTTTCTGTAGCTCAGCTGGATAGAGCGACCGCCTCCTAAGCGGTTGTTCAATCCTCACTATTTACAATTTCATTTGATATACGCGCCAATAGCTCAGC
>ERZ773239.1389-NODE-1389-length-18497-cov-3.085782_pt1 | contig 18497 bp, 19 predicted proteins | sample MGYA00580521_ERZ773239 | MGnify/ENA primary metagenome ERZ773239 (study PRJEB29015, sample SAMEA2737801) | human gut metagenome | biome: human gut; feature: human-associated habitat; material: faeces | place: China | collected 2012 ... | reverse complement strand
ATTTTGATAATTCGACCTCACCCATTGATGTTTTCTCATTACATTGCTATGGGGATTATGTCTCAAACAGAAGTTAATGATTATAAAAGTCTCATTGCATCTTTGCCTAATGTGTCATTGGATGAATCATCATCTTATATGGAGTCGTTTGAGAAAGCAGATTGCTTGATTGCGGACTACTCTGCAATTGACATTGAATTTTTGCTTACTGGAAGGCCGATTATATATTTGGATAATGTAAATGCGATGGATAAAAATATTTCGGATGCTCTGTATGTGAGCGATAGACCAAAAATGACTGTTAATTATATTAACAAATTAATTGTAGGCGATGATGAGAAAGAAGAATTGAGGAATAAAGCTCTCAAACTGAAGGTCTTTAGAAAAGGCGTTGCTAGAGATATTGTTGAGTCTTTATTAAATTAGTATGTTGATTGTTTTAGATTTCATGAAAGGTGGTTTAAATATGTTAAATTTCACGGTAGGTCCGGTTATGTCGGATGAAAATGTAAGAGCCATTGGAGCTGAGCAGGTTCCATATTTCAGAACACCTGAATTTTCCGAGATTATGCTTGAAAATGAAGCTCTGATGAAGAAGTTCGCGAAAGCTGGCGATGACGCTAGAGTAGTTTTTATTACTGGTTCTGGTACCGCTTCTATGGAAGCTACTGTTATGAACGTGTTTGATCAAAATGACAAAGTTTTGGTTGTGAACGGTGGCAGTTTTGGACATCGTTTTGTTGAATTGTGTGAAATCCATGATATTACATATGAAGAAATCAAGCTGGAAGCAGGTAAAGCACTGAAGAAAGAACAGTTGGATGTCTATAATGGCAAGGGTTTTACTGGATTCCTTGTTAATGTGCATGAAACTTCAACTGGTGTGCATTATGACATTAATATGATCAGTGAATTCTGTAAAAAGAATGGAATGTTCTTAGTGGTCGATGCCATTAGTTCTTTCCTTGCAGATGATTTTAATATGAAAGAACTTGGTGTACAGGTAATGATTACAGGTTCCCAGAAAGCACTTGCCTGCCCTCCGGGTATCTCTGTAATTGTCCTTTCGCATGAGGCAGTTGAACGCATTGAGAAGCATGTCGTTAATTGTATGTATTTTGACCTGAAATCCGCACTTAAAAATGGAGAAAGAGGTCAAACACCATTTACACCGGCTGTTGGTACCTTACGTCAGATTAATGCCCGTCTGAAAGAAATAGATGTAGCTGGTGGAGTGGAGACGGAAACAAAGAAAATCGCAGAGCTTGCACTGGATTTTAGGGAAAAAATCAAAGGGCTGCCATTTGAAATTGTATCGGAGTCAATGTCCAATGCTGTAACTCCTTTGCATCCATTAAATGTTTCTGCATATGATGTGTTTATAAAGCTGAAAGACGAATATGGCATTTGGATTTGCCCAAATGGCGGTGAATTAAAAGACAGTGTATTTAGGGTAGGACATATTGGAGCTCTTACGAAAGATGATAATACGACACTTGTAAACGCTTTTAAAGATCTACAAAACCGAGGATTGTTATGAATCAGGAGGGAAGTAAGAAAATGGTAAAGGTAATTACATACGGAACATATGACTTGCTTCACTATGGACATATCAGGCTATTAGAGAGAGCAAAAGCGCTTGGTGATTATCTGATTGTCGGCGTAACAGCAGATGATTTTGATAAGACCAGAGGAAAGATTAATGTGCAGCAGTCCTTAATGGAACGAATTGAGGCAGTACGTGCCACTGGTTTAGCGGATAAGATCATAGTAGAAGAGTATGAAGGTCAAAAAATAGAAGATATCCGTCGATACGATGTGGATATTTTTACGATCGGTTCTGATTGGAAAGGCAAATTTGATTATCTGAACGAGTACTGTAAAGTAGTGTATCTGGATCGTACAGAAGGCGTTTCAAGTTCTGAAATCCGATCAGAAGAGCGGAAAGTAAGGTTCGGAATTATCGGTGATTCACCAATTGCAAAGAAATATATCAGGGAAGCACAGTATGTTAATGGATTAGAACTGGTTGGAGTTTGTACGGAAAATCCTCAATATTTTGAAGATGTACCTTTTGTTACAGATAGTTATGAAAGACTTTTGGCAGAGATAGATGCTGTCTATATTGTATCGATGCCTCAAAATCATTATTCTCAGATTAAAAAGGCCCTTGAAAAGGGCAAACATGTTTTGTGTGAGTCGCCTATTTCATTAGACAGTCAACAAAACTACGAATTATTTGAGTTGGCAAAAAAGAATAACTGTATTTTAATGGATGCGTTAAAAACAGCTTATTCGACAGCATATTCAAGGCTGCTATTATTGGCAAAAGAGGGAAAAATAGGGGAAATTTATTCAGTCGATGCGACTTGTACAAGTTTGCGTTCTATCAACGAAGACGCATGGGACAGTATTTGTGCATGGGGACCTACGGCTATGTTGCCTGTTCTAAATGTGCTCGGTTGTAATTATAAGAAAAAGCATATCATTTCGCATATCGATTGTGATGGACATGATCAGTTTACGAAAATTGATTTTTTATATGATCGTGCGGTTGCTTCTGCAAAAGTGGCAAAGGGTGTAAAGTCAGAGGGCGAATTAGTTATTTCTGGCACAAAAGGATATATTTATGTTCCAGCACCTTGGTGGAAAACGGACTATTTTGAAATTCGCTATGAAGATACATCTCAGAATAAGAGGTATTTTTATCAGCTGGATGGTGAGGGAATTCGGTACGAATTAGTTGCTTTCGCAAAAGCAATTGAAAGTGGGCGTAACTTGTCTTATGTCAGTGAAGATATTTCAAATAGCATTTGTCAAGTGATTGGAGATTTTTACTCAAAAAATAATTGTAGTTTGATATAAAAAAGGGTTGACAATGTTGGAAACGGAAATAAAAACTTGTGAGCAGAGCAGTTTGGATTGAATTATTAAGGGTATTAGCTTGTTTTTGTGTGATACTGCTTCATGTTTTAACAAAAGGCTGGAAATATGCTGGAGCTGATTCGAGTGTATGGCCTATATATGAAATTTTTAGTGCAATTTCTAGAATTGGAGTATGCTGTTTTGTTATGATTAGTGGTGCTCTGTTTTTAGGAAAAAGTAGAGACCGAAGCATCAAGAAAATGTTTAAGAAATACATTTTTAAGATAGCCATTCCTATTGCTTTCTGGTCTAGTATATATTTGGTGTTTCGGATAGTAAACGGCAATTTGAAAATCACGGGATTTACAAAAATCTGAGGTGTCAGGTGCAAATGAACATTCTGTGAACATTTTGTACCGGCACATCTTAGGATACCTCGTGAAGTTAGGGGCCTAAGAGATGTCAGGTGCAAGTGAACATTCTGTGAATAATGCTAAGCTAAGTTTCATGCGTATATATTTTTTTATATGCCAGTGCTGTACTAAAACAATTGGGGCAGTTGCGATAGTAACAAATAGTATATATCATTATTTGAGTTTATTTATAGATAATAAAGATGAACATAAACTTATTACTTACTAATGAGGAGAAAACAAATAGAGGCAACTTTACTTATAATGGCGGCAGGAATCGGCTCAAGATTTGGAACCGGAATCAAACAGTTGGAGCCTGTAGATGATGGCCAACACATTATTATGGGTTATTCAATCCATGATGCCATAAAGGCAGGATTTAATCATGTTGTATTTATTATCCGCAAGGATATTGAGAGAGAATTTAGATCTGTTATAGGTGATCGGATTGCTGCCATTTGCGGGAAATCTGGCGTTACGGTTGATTATGCATTTCAGTATATTGAGGATATTCCCGGGGAGCTGCCGGCAGGCAGAACTAAGCCATGGGGAACAGGACAGGCCGTGCTTGCTGCTAAAGCCGTGCTGAAGACACCATTTGTCGTGATAAATGCAGATGATTATTACGGCAAGGAAGGCTTCAGACTGGTTCATGAGTATCTGGTGAACGGAGGACAGTCGTGTATGGCTGGATTTGTACTCAAGAATACATTGTCTGATAATGGTGGTGTGACCAGAGGCATTTGCAAGATGGACGATCAGAATAATCTGACAGAGGTGGTGGAGACCAAGAATATCGTCAAGACTGCGGATGGTGCAGAGGTGGATGGCATAGCTATTGATACGGAGTCTCTAGTGTCCATGAACATGTGGGGACTGACACCGGAATTCTTGGATATGTTGGAGGCAGGATTTGCGGAGTTCTTTGAGACGGAGGTTCCTGGTGATCCACTTAAGGCAGAGTTCCTTATTCCTACATTCATAGGAGAGCTTCTGGATGAGAAGAAGATGACGGTTAAGGTTCTCCGGACGAATGATACCTGGTATGGTATGACGTATAAGGAAGATGTTGAGGCTGTTAAGGAGAGCTTTAAGGGGATGATTGAGGACGGTGTGTATGAGAAGGATTTGTTTGGGGATTTGTAGATAGGATGTTTATATGTATGTGATTGCCAGCCCGGGAGGGCTGGCAATTGGTGGTTACGTATGAATTGTATGTAGATGCAGGAAGGTGGTTGAATGGGATTTCAACAATTTTTGACCACACATGTTGTGATGGATTACATTTGGGAAATATTCAAGGGTGTATCGCCAACAATAATTGCTTTGATTGCGATTGCAATAAACTACAGACTTGGAAAACGAAAAGAGATAAAGGAACAAAGAAAAAAAGATATTAAGGAGTTACAAGATAAAATAGTTGGAATCATTCCATGCATTGTAAGAAACGGTGCCTATTTGCTGGAAATGATACAGAATGCTAGTAATCAGGCAGAACATGATAAGTTTTGTACTATGTATTCTGAAGAGAATACTCAGATGCTTACAGTTGCAAGAGAATACCAAGCGTATGAAAAAATCCAATTAATTGGTAACTGTGATTTATCGAAGAAATGCATGGACAAAGATGTGCTGGGGATAGTGTCTCAATATGCTTATGATTTGCAGGACATACTGGATTGGTATAATGAAAAGGCAGGGCATACAGATATTAAGTATTTTGATGATCTTTGTGATGAGGTGAAAGGGAGATGTATGGAGGCCGAAAGAAAAGCAGAGAATGATTTGATTGAATATAGTAGAGGTCTGGGAAAGGTAGATAAGTGTATAATCGTAAATGATCCATAGTAGAAATCTTTATATCGTATGCGATTTTTATGATAATTAACTCAACTAGTTGGAAAACAATATCCGCACCCTCACTGGTAAACTTATTCATTGACATTTACAAGCATAATTCAATATGGGTTATCACCTCTAATACAGCGGCAAGTTGTTCCTTTTGGATACCATCAGCAAATGATAGCCTGATGTTGCCAAGTTCAATAGTTATACCTGGCAATTGATCCTGTGAAAATCCAAGGGGTGCAGACTCCTGTTTTTGTGGCTCAAACAGTGCAAATCCGGGTATATTCTCAGGCATAGCTACCAAGGCATTTTTTCTGGCGATCGACTGCCAGTAGAAGTACTGATCTCTCTTGAGATTGTTTGCTTCGCAGTAATCCTTCACGCTAATTCCGGATGCTGCGCGGTCAGCAAATATCTGCTGACAGGACGCAAGCCTGAGTTGGCGAGTTCCTTCTCTGGTCGACGTAAATGTTACCTCCTCTGTAATTAGTTGAAAAGGTGTAAAAAGTAAGAATTACACTAATTTCACTTTTTACACCTTCCATCACAGAGTATAATGTCATAAAGTTCAGAGATTAACTAGGCGCGAGTGGTTTACCATTTACGTATCAATGTTGATATATCCAATAATCAAGTTCTTCGTCCGTTAATCCTCGAGAGGTATAAGAGACCTTAAGTTTTTCGTGATGATTATCGAGAAGTTGTGGATACTTAATTGTTTCCTTTTCGGAAATCTCTAATATATCGCTATGCGATTTTAGCAAGGATTCCTTCAGAGACCTTTTTGAAGGTTTTATTTCTTTGCCATCTGTATTATAAAACGTTTGTTCTGCCTGTTTTCTCTCGAGAATAATACTGCGAAAATATTGATCAGTATTATAATAGAAGCAATGGCGAACTATATGTTTGGGAACTAAAAGCAATGGAATTCCATCAATCAAAAGTCCTTTTCCTTCATAAGGCTTCCATCCGTGGATGTTATTATCCCAATAATGATATTTTTTCGGTATTGTTGAAAGCGGAATAGAATACTTATTACATTGCTCAATAGTATAATTGCTCAATTCAAGGAAAAGGATATTTGTCAGCATATCAGATAAACAGTCCTCAGCAAAATCTCTAATAAATATAGGCAAATCTATAGCTTTTGATAGAGGAATATTTGAATCAATTAGTTTTTGTAAAGGCTGGAAAGTTTTAATCATCCCATTTGCTGTTTTAGCTTTGCCGTTATTGCCAGATCCATACCCCAGTTTTGTTGCATTTATTTCGTGTGCATATTGAAATAAATTTAATTTTTCACTAGACGATTTATGATTTCGATACAAATCATAGAAACTGTTGAAATAGTCTTGAACTGTTTCGTTTGCAGCTTTACAAAAACGTGAACTATTAACTTCAATTAAACAAGGATCAATAAATAACTCTGTATCCGTAGTGATGTTTATATCCACAAATTCAAAGTTACAATGTCCTTTTTCAAGATTAAAATAGTCGGAAATATACATTATTTTCCCCCCTTGTGTTTAGTAGTATCAACCAAAGTGAATGTAGTTGCTCCAAATTTAGTAGGTGGAACACGATTTCCTTTTACAAACGTTACTTCTGTTTTGCTATTTTTAGGTTTATACTGTCCTGATATTGTAACAGTCTCGCCTGTTTTTACTGTTTTAGACATAATTATGCCCTCCTTAAGTTAATTGTGAATTTTTGAACAAAAGTCTTGCAATTCTTTTTCGGATGTAGCATAATATTAAACACAATTTTAGTAGGATGCTTACATCCGAAAAGAACACACTTTGCAGATTGCGCCAACAATTTGCAAGGTGTTTTTTTATTTAATACAATCAATTTACATCACCTCCTCACAGTAATAAAAATTATATATCAGACAGCTTGAATTTTCTTTTCAAAACGATATCAAGCATATCCTTTATCATATATAAATCGTCTTCTGCTGCATCAATTGGAATAATAATTTTTGCAACTTTTCCTGACTGAGTCGGAATGCTTTGCGTAATATAATCAGCATCGTTATTTTGATTTGTTTGTTTTTTTTCTTGTACTACTTCTTGAACGTCTTCATCTAATATATCATTAACATTATCAATACTATTTTCCGTATTGAAATTTTTCTCGCTTTCTGCATAGCAAAGAATTCCGCCTTTGATAAGGCCTAATTCTCCAGCGCTTTCAAGAAAACACTTTGCAGCATTGTTTTTCACGGCCTTTGCTATTCTGTGTTCTGTCATCAAAATATTTGACAGTATTTCTTCAGACGGCAACGCTTTACCATCATAAATAGCAATAAGTTTGTTATACAGTGGTGGCTGACTAAAGCACGCATGCTTTATAGAATAAATATCGTTCCCAGTAGGATAAAGTAACCTTTTGCAGGTGTCCGTAAGTTGAATTGTACTACAGGAAGTAGTAATCAATCCAAACTGTTTTGAAGTACTTATTTTTCCTGTAAAAGATTTTGTGGTAACGCTGCTCAAACCAAGTTTTTTCGCAACTTCGATATATGCTACCGATTTTAGTTTAAACGAATCCACAATTTTGACAAATTCAAAGCATTCCCCCCAAGTTGCGTTAGGATATAATGCACTTTTTTCTCTCTCTGACATAAAAATTAGCCTCCTTTTTTTCTGTATTATATCGCCCGCTAATGCAAAAGTCAATATAAACGTGTAACATTAGTTTTAACGTTTGATAAATGAAAATAAAGAAAAGAATAAGCAGACCCATTCTCCGTTGCGTGATTGTCAGATTTTATTGGCCTTTATAGGCTCAAAGCGAATTTGGTTATTGATAGAAAAGGCCCACAACATTGTATAATTCGTCCTGTTAACTATTAAAAGAGGGAATTTAAAAATATTTTCAACCTAAATAAACACTTCAATCGGCTTTCAAACATTACGATTGGTAGCATCTTCACACCATACGGTACTGGAAAGATAGCTGTACTTTGGATTTTCTTATGTTGTTTATAGTATTGATAAGCTGGGATGCCCCATTCGCTTTCGATAACTTCTGTTTCTTCAATATCGGCAATATCATTTGCACTGATTTGGCTGAAGAGTTCAACAAGTTTATCTAAATTATTTACCCAAAAGGCATTATATTCTCTAAGAGAAAGGTCATCAATCAGTTTGTTCTTTCTTTCAAATTCACGTTCTTCTTCCGATTCGAGCGACATTTGCATATTCATCGGGACCAAAAAGAACATGCAAAGCATTGTTGGAAATATTTTCGTCAATGCCGATGGCACGAGCAATGCGCCTTTTGGCGTCACGGAGCGTAAGAGGTGTCAGATGCAAATCTCATCGTCGATGTAAGTTAAGTCGAGTAACAGATCCGTTTTTTTGGGAATAATCCATAAATTATCAATATAATCTTGCAGGGTTTGACTTATCGATTCAAAGTCGTTCACGCGTATCCTTAAGCAAATTCCATTTGTATTTTCTAAACTTGCCGCATGGCTGATATTGATTTCATCATTGATGTCAAAAGCTGGTATAGCTCCTGGATGATGTATGAGTGTGAATAAATTTCTGTATATATCAAAATATTCGTCAGGGTTATAAACGTCTGCGTACCAACTGGCTGATAAATATAAATAGAATAATTTATCCTCCCAACTTATGTTGAAAGATGATATCAATTTTTAAAATTTTTTTCGTAGGCAGATTCGTCTGTGGTTGTTGAGGAAACTGTAGGAGAAGCAACCTCAATAAATGGAATAATTTGACTTGATATTTCAGGAGAAAGATTTTCAAAACATTTTCTTTCTCCAGTTTTCCATCTTAAAATTGGCATATATTTTATATTTATAGTATGAATCTCCTTTTGTATTAATTTATTATGGTTTTGTGACTTCGCATATTTATAAAACATATTAAAATCTGATAATTATCTATATATTAGGTTAGCATATACACTAACCAGAGTCAATATTGGTTATGAAAATGGTTACAATAAATGCATTTCTAATTCTCTAAAAACTTATGCTTTACTGATCTTTATGTTATACTTATACCAAACACAACTTGTTTTGCACAAAGAGGTATAATATATGAAGATTCTTATCACCGGCGGAGCTGGTTTTATTGGCAGTAATTTTATTTTTTATATGATGGACAGATATCCTGAGTATGAGTTTGTGTGCGTGGACAAACTCACATATGCGGGAAGTCTGGATACGATTAGACCTGTCTTGGACAGGTCTAATTTTGTTTTTTATAAGGCGGATATATGCGATAGATGTGAGATGTATCGTATATTTGAGGCGGAGAGGCCGGATATGGTCGTGAATTTTGCAGCAGAGTCGCATGTAGACAGATCTATAGATAACCCGGAGGTGTTCCTTGATTCTAATATCAAGGGGGTGTCCGTGTTGATGGATGCATGTATGCGATATGATGTCGGCAGATTTCATCAGATCAGTACGGATGAGGTGTATGGAGATCTGCCTCTTGACAGGTCGGATCTGTTATTCACTGAAGAATCGCCTATTTGTCCGAGCTCGCCGTACAGCAGCTCGAAGGCGGCTGCAGATCTTTTGGTTATGGCTTATCATAGAACGTATGGCTCACCGGTTACCATCAGCCGGTGTTCAAATAATTATGGACCATACCAGTACCCTGAGAAACTTATCCCTTTGATGGTGACAAATGCATTGGCAGACAGGCCACTGCCCGTTTATGGACAGGGTATAAATGTCAGGGATTGGATACATGTGGATGACCATTGCCGTGCCATAGATACGATATTGACCCGGGGAGAAGTTGGTGAGATATACAATGTGGGAGGTCATTGTGAACGGGCAAATATTGATATTGTCAGGATGATTTGCAGGGAATTGGGTAAGCCCGAGTCACTAATAACATTTGTCACCGATAGGAAAGGTCATGATTTGCGGTACGCTATTGATTCAACTAAGATTGAACAGACTCTTGGCTGGCGGCCGGAAGTGAATTTTGATGATGGAATACGGAGAACTATCAGGTGGTACGCAGATAGATTGAGGGGGATGTTGGATACGGGAGTGTGAAGGAATGGGTAAATATGTATATTTGTTTGAATTGGATTCTGTGCGCAAAACAGATGAGTACAAAGAGGTTTGTTTGATAACGGTGGTGTGACCAGAGACATTTGCAAGATGGTCGATAAGAATAATCTGACAGAGGTGGAGACCAAGAAAAAAAGGATATTGTTAAGAATGTGGATGTTGGAGGAAGAATTTGCGGATAGGAAGTTTACTTACTGTAGAGAGTTTACTTTAACACAAATAAGTGATATACTATGCGAACAATTACATTTTGAAACTAAAATAATACCTACATAAATATAAATGATATATGTAGATCAAAAAGATAACTGAAAAAACAAAAACTTACATGATGACAAAATATGGAAGGTAAGGAGATATGGGCAAAAGAGAACTTATTGATGCAATGATGGGATGTACAGACGATAGTGACTTTGACCAGATTAAGGCTGCTATCGGTACTGATTATGTCTGGACGAAGCCAGAAACCGATGAACTTGTGGAGATTGCATTTGAAGCTATGGAGCATGGGAGGTTTGATTATTTAAAACATCTCAGAATAAGACAGTTTTATCGGGAACTGTTGTGGGCGTATGCAGGATATGCGTTTGATGAAAACATGAAGAGGCTGGCTAAGGAAATTCTCCCTATTCGATCCTTGGATATATGGTCTTTTTGGAATCAAGAATATGAAATTAATAGAGGCTATTATAATAATAGAATCGCTACCTGGAACTCCGAGGATATGGATATTGAATTCTCAGCATATGATGGCTTATATCATGTAAACAGTGTGACCACTTCTTTGGCATTTATTCGTGATGGGGCTTTGTTCTCCAGAAAATATGGGGTGGAGAATTATCCTGAAATGCAGACTCCGCAGAGAACAGATGATAAAGATAAGATTTACGGTATTTTTAATGATATTTTTATGGATATGAATGACAGTAGACAGATAACGAAACGAATGAGCCCTTACGGTCCTGTATCGTTTGTGTTGGATGCAGAGAATATTTTGCTTAATGACAATTATTGCAAAAGAATAACTAAGACCAATCCAATACATTGGAATGAAGATATGTCCTATAAAGATAGATATTTTACAACTTATAATGAGTTATTTGATTATAAAAGATTTTGCATCGGAAACGAAATAAATAACTACCCATTTAGATCCAGGCTTGATAAGCACATTACCCTATGGGATCAGGATCGAGTGGAACTTACGCCAGAGAGCTTAAAGTGGATTTTGGTTGAAAGAAATAATGATTATACGATTTCTGTACAGGTGAGAGATGCAATCAAGTCCAGTCTCGAAGCGGTGGGACTTGCTAATATTCCGGTAGTTATACGTCCGGATGTCCTTAGACATAATGATATAGGGTTGGCCACCTCTGAAGACGAATTGTGGAGTGTTTACTGAAGGCAGGCTATATTTGATGAGAAATGAAATATAAATAAGCATCGTCAGTTTTGGCGGTGCTTATTTTGAATTTTGTTGTGTGTGGAGTTATAGTGATTTTGTGGTTGCCAGTCCATAAGGACTGGCAATTAGTAGTTATGGGGGGATAAAAGTATGAGTTATGTTTAACTATACAATATGGATTTGAAAAAGGCTATGTGATATAATATTGACTATCAAAGTATGTGTTAAGATAAATGATAAAGTGCAATTTGTAGACAAATATTCATTCATTGTAAAAAAGAAAAATGGAGGGGAATAAAGATGAAAAATGAAAACTGGAAAAATAAGAAAAAGGTTATGTATTCATTGAAAGCACCTAGGAAGTTAGCAGTTCGTCCATCAAAAATACAAGATAGGCAGCAGTACCGCTCGGAATTTATGAGAGATAGAGATCGAATATTATATTGTAAGGCGTTTAGGCGTCTATCTGGTAAAACTCAGGTGTATTTATCGGGAAGTGACGATCATAAAAGAACAAGATTGACACATACTTTAGAAGTTGCACAGATTGCAAAGACAATTGCACTTGAACTGAGATTGGACGTAGATTTAACAGAGGGGATGGCGTTGGGACATGATATAGGACATACACCTTTCGGACATGCAGGCGAGAGAATGTTGCATCAAATAATGACGCCGACAAAGAAGAAGGATGTTATTGACTCTCCATACGAAAATATTAATAATGGAGAATATAAAAAGTTTTATGGCTTTAAGCATAATTTACAGAGTGTATGTGTAGCTTTGTCGCAGGAAAAGGATTATGGTGATACAGGGTTAGATTTGACCAATTTTACATTGTATGGTATGGCGGCACATTCATCAAAAGAGTATAAGAATGACCCTATAAAAAAATCCTTAAGTTATTATGCGCAATATGATAAATATATGAAACTTCCTAATAGTAATAATTTGGCATGGTCATTTGAAGCTTATGTTGTAAAAGAGGCAGATGAAATTGCACAGAGACATCATGACATAGAGGATGCAATAAGAGGAAAACTTCTATCAAAGGAAGAAGTTGTAAAGCAAATCACTAATTGCTTTAGATTATTTTTTCGTTCCAGTGAAAGAAAAATTTTAAGAGAAATAAAAAATACATATGACGAAGAGACTAGCATAACTTTACTTTCAAGGTTACTTGTTAATCTGTTTGTTACTCGAATAATAAGATGTTCAATATACAATATGAACAAGTTTATTGTCGATAATAATTTAAATGAGAAGAAATTTTCTTATTTCTTATTGAATAATCCACAACCAGATGTGGAGCGGATTATCTCCTATGATTATGTAGGGGATGAAACACTTTTTAAAAATGCAATGAAAGAGTTTGAAAACAGTATTTCAACCAGAGTACTGTCTTCTTATGATATTCAAAAATCAGATGCACGCGGACAGTATATTATTAGAAAGATATTCGCAGCATTATATAAAACTCCATCTCAATTGCCAGATCATTGTATTATAGAGTTTTATTTGAATACTAAAAAAATGGAATCTGATGATATTCAGGAGATAATTAGAAATAATGGAATTGGAGAATTAAGATCGAGATTTTATAATTTAGTTAAGGGCGATAAGTTAAATATAGAGGATAAATTTACATTAATGAGAACTATATGTAATCAGATTGCAGGTATGACAGACTCATATGCTACAAAGATATATAATAGTTTATATAATTAAATAGTTAAGAGATTTGCGGGGGAATATAACAGAAATTAGAATTATTATGACATTATTTGTAAATAGGGATATGATATCAGGAAGGAAGATTATTGGCAAAAATTTATTTATATGGACTTGAAATTTTTTTATTGTGGATATATTTACCAATAGTCATAGCTTACATGGATGAATTAGTAAAATAAATAGGAGGTGATGGAATGGAGGAAAGAAATGATTTAAAATCTATAATAGCAGGATTAGTAATTATTATTGTAGGCGTAGTAGCAATTCTTATTGATTTATTTTGGTTGAAAACTGACCGTAGTATTTGGATTAGTATTGGGTGTTCGTTACTTGCATCTGGTATTGTTATTTTAGCTCAAGTATTATTAATAGAAGATAGGCAAGAAAATCCTTTGGAAAAATGGGGATTGGAGAAAATATATGAAACCAGAGCTGAAAAAAATCAAGAATCTGATCCGGAACTGGATAAAGCGAAAGTGCAAATTGATGCGGTAGCTTTTGGATTGAAAGCTTTTCGTTCAAGGAGTACAAAAAAAGTAGAGAAGGTTTTAAAAAGGGGGGTAAATATCAGAATACTGACAATGAATCCAGATGAAAACAATTTATTTTTGAAGCAACGAGAGGTAGAAGAGCAGGAGACAAATGGCCAAATTTTAAATAGTATAAGGCAATTGGTTAGATGGGCTAATCAATTGAATTCGCGTAATTATGCTGGCAAAGTACATGTTAAAGGTTACAAATGTATGACTTTGGATTTTTATTGGCGCGTAGATGATGAGATTTACATTGGACCATACTGGTATCATTATGGAAGTCAACAAACAATCACGTATAAATTTAAAAAAGGCAAGAAAGGATTTGATATTTACAGCGAGTATTTTGAAGATTTATGGGAAGATGTGGAAAATACAGTTAGGTTAACAAAGGAGAATGGGAATGGTTGAGGAAAGACATTTTGACATAGGAGATATAGTTAGACATTTTAAACGGGAATTTGTGACAGATAATTCTTCAATGTATATTTATAGAATAATTGCTTTTGCAATTCATAGTGAAAATAATGAGCGCTTAGTTATATATCAGGGACTTTATCCGCCATATAAGACCTGCGCGCGACCATATGAAATGTTTATTAGTAAGGTTGATTCAGAAAAATATCCAAATGTAAAACAAAAGTATAGGTTTGAGAAAGTAAAAACTGATATGTGGCCTGATTGTGCTTTATCCTTGGAGAAGACTTTATGATTGGCTTTGGGTAAGAGGCAATACCCATTAAGCTAAGTGTTCGATAAAGAGTTCTGTGTAAAAAATATTCGTGGGTAGAGTGAATAAGTATGGATGTTTGAGATGCCAGTGAACATTCCGTGAATATCCGTGCTAATAGGGCTTAGAAAATTTCATGAAAACTCTGTTTGATGTATAGAAACTGATATTATAAAAATATGATTATTTCTGGTGTGTATGCAACTGAAATAAGGTCGAGTTCAAATGTTTCGAGACTTCATTTGTTAGAGTGAGGTCTCTTTTTGTTAGGAGAAAGAAATAGAAGTAGGACATTTTTATTATCTACAATATATTTAAGAAAGAAGTGGATGAGATGATTTTCAGAAAAAAGAAGAAAACAACTGAAAGCCCATCCCCAATAGATACAATTGTAGTTATTGGAAACGGATTTGACAGGTGGCAAGGACTGAATACATCTTATGCGGATTTTCAGACATATTACCATGAACACTTGGATGAAATTTTGAAAAAGCTCCATATCAAAAAGCACAGGTATGTCTGTCCTGACGGTACGGCCGAAGAATGGTCAGATGTAGAGTTGGTTTATGGAGACCCATTTGAACCAGGTGAACTCGATAATGAATTTTGGAATGATTTTGAAAATTCATTGGCTGATATCGATGCAGAACGACTTAATCTTTTCTTTGGAAAAGAGAGAAGTGATCTAAAAGACATGCGAAGGTCACTTCGCAATGCAAAAAGAATTTTAACAGAGGCTTTTTGTGGATGGATCGCCACAATTTCTATCACAGAGGAAGATGCAGGGTATCAGTTTGGAGATAACTGTGTGTTCATCAATTTTAACTATACAGATACGCTACGAAAACGCTTTGGCGTCGATGAAATGAGAGAATTTCATATACATGGTGAGGCAACAGATAAAAAATCTATTGTTTTTGGACACAATCGACATCCACAGGAACCGGAAGCGTTGCTTGCAACAATGGGTGGACGCTTTGGGGGATTGTATTTGGTGGATGAAATCTTATGTGAAACAGATAAGCATTGTCAGGACAATGTCCAGATCCTGTGCATGTTTCTGGCAATGAATGGAGTAATGTGTGAGGAGATTAAAGACATCTATGTCTTGGGACAGTCGATGAGTCCTGTGGATATTGAGTATTTTGATTTCCTGATGAGATGCAGTAAAGTGCCGTCCTTGGACAATACGGAAGAAAAATCAGGTGAACTTGAGGCAGAAGATGAATTGGATGAGCTGGATGAACTGAATCAGCGAATGCAGTTCATAATTGATGAGATTGGATATCACAATACAGCGAATGAAAATGCCGCAAATGCCATGGAAAGATGGCAGCAAAGGGAACAAGCTGCGAGAAACGAGCAATATAGCAAAGAATTCCTGAAGATGTTTGGTAAGCCCGCAAAGACGGAACTGGATTCCGTAAAGGTTGCTCCTAGAACAGAAGATGCGAAGTGGCATATTTCTTATTTCGGTGATACGGATAAGGAATGGAAAGAAATTGTGATGAAAGAGCTGGGTTGTAGTAACTATCAATTATATCCAAGTATAGATGAATGTATTTCTAAGTGGAAAAAGTGATTGTATTTGGAAGACCATGTGTCTATATGGCTGCGTTGCATAAAGATAGAGGCAATAAGAGTTGCCGTGTGCAAGTGATTCCGAAGTGAATGAATTATTGGAGTTAAAGAAAAAAGACTTGATACATTTTAAAATCTTACATATAATATAGGTGAAAGAAGAAATTCTTTGAGAGGATACGGATAGCACCTCTTTCCCTAGTGGGGGACAATAAATATACCATGAATGCTCGGCAATAGGTGATATGTTGTCGCTATCCTTATTTAGGACTTAGGGCTCGGTTCAATTGAACTGAGCCTTTATTCGTATATGGAGAAGAAAATGTTAACAGTACCGGATTTGATAAATATTCAATATATACCAGAAATAACTGACATATCGCTTATACTCATGGTGAATTTTTATGAACAATATCTTTGTAAGCGATTTTGGGTGTTTGAATTAGCAGATGGACAAAAAGTCAAATTGTTTTTTTAAGATACATCTGAGATTTTTCATGTTTCTGGAATTGAACATATATATGGGAAAAAAGATAGAGGCAGTTAAGAATAAAGGCATTAGGTTAGGAAAGAAAAGTGTATAAGAGTTTTTTTATGCCTACGAGTGGTTTACCGTTTACGCTATGAACATGTGGAGACAGAATTTGCGGCGTTTTTGAGATGGAGTTTTCTACATATTCACTTAAGGTGAAGTTTCTTATTCTTCCAGTATTTGTTGGAGAATGGTATTGGTATGTGGTTATCAGCAACAGAATTAGGTGGAAAATGTGGTTTAACAGGGGAACAATTTAATTGTGTACAAAATGATAAGGGGATAGCGACGAAACACAAGAGGAGTATTATCACTATTTAAAAGTGAAGAATTTCCCAATATTAAAAGGGAGAGATAATCCATTACGATACAGCATGGCAGAGATAATTGGACAAACAACAATGAATTTATAATAAAATAAAAGGGGGATATAGTAAATGGAAATAAAGAAATTTAAGCAGTGGTTGATTGAAAATGAGTACGAAGAGGATGAGCTTTTTGTTCAATCAATAAAGTGTTTTCAAATAGAAGCATACAAAGCAGCATATTTGTATTCTTATTTAGCCTTGATAAATTATATTAAAGAGATAATTATTGGCTATCACGGAATACCAATTCCTTTTCTCGAAAAAATTAAAGGAAAAACGGACAATGATAAGAAGGCCATATGGAAAAAGAAAATCAACGATTTGAATTTAGATGATAAATGGGAAGAAAATACATGGAACTTTATTAATGAAGGAAAAGAAACTAATATATTTAAGTTAACAGATAGTGTTAGGGTTGAATTCAGCCAAAAAAAGAATTTGAGAAATTCCTGTGTACATAATAAAAAAAGAGATGTTTCTTCTGCAACAGTTGAAGACTTATGGGATTTTATTACTTATGTCAAGCCATTATTAGTAATAAATGGGACGGTTGAAATGTTAATAAATAAGTTTAAGAAAATTATCAAGTTTACGGATCAAAAAGATTATGAAGAAGAAATTGATATATTTTATAAACAATACATTTTGCTACAATACGATGATAGGAAGGAAGTATTTGTAAGTATTATAAATTATTTGGAGGAATGCATACATACGAATGATTATGAAGGGATGGAGTGCATTGATGTTTTAATGGCAAAGGTTTTTCAAAAAAATAATGTTAATGAATATGATTGGATAAATAATATATATATAGAAATCTATTTATTTGTCAATTTAGATTCGTTTGAGTTGAAATATTCTAAGGAGGATCTTCAAGAATATGTATTTCTCAATAAAAATCGCTTCTTGTCAATTGTAATTCCTCTAGGAAAGTATAAAAAAAATGATGAACTTCTAAAAAAAATATTTTCTAATAAACAGTTTAGTGAATGGTGGGAGATTTTTACGACTATTGCAGGAAGTGAAGAAATGTTTGAAATGAGTGAAGATATTATGGATATGATTATAAACTCAAATAAAATAGATGATATCCTAGAACAAATGGAGAAACAGTTGTATTACTATGTAACAAGCTGGGGAAGTGTAAAACAATGTGACACTTTTGACTATCGAAAATTTAATAAATATAGAGGCTATGTAAAGATTATTTTAATGATGATAAAGTGCGGAAAATTATCTAACATAAAAACAGATGAATTAGTAGAAAGGTGCAAGAAAATTCTGAACCTGGATTATTCTGTAGAATCTACTCGAAATAATTATTTGGATATATGTAATTTTTTGAAAGGATGTCCTGGTATTTATGAGTGATTACAAATTATATAAATTTATCCAAGATATAATCAGATGAGTT
>ERZ773239.1386-NODE-1386-length-18527-cov-18.790277_pt1 | contig 18527 bp, 16 predicted proteins | sample MGYA00580521_ERZ773239 | MGnify/ENA primary metagenome ERZ773239 (study PRJEB29015, sample SAMEA2737801) | human gut metagenome | biome: human gut; feature: human-associated habitat; material: faeces | place: China | collected 2012 ... | reverse complement strand
GTACAAGTACCCTCCGTTTTGTGAAGTGATACTTGTATTGTATGTGCAATCGACCAGGATTGTAATAACCTGAAAGTGCAGTGGACTCAAAAGGAAAACCCCACTCAAAAATTTGCGTTCAGACTTTCTGTAACTTGCTCCACCTTCTGATACTGTTCTTTGAGTCCTGTTGTGTTGATCGTATTCATTGCATCTTCCTCTTCGCTCTTCTGGACCAGTTCCACCTTGCACATATCATATAGGAGTTTCACGAGCAGCGCCGTATTGTTCACCAGCTGCTTTTCCGGTTCTGTATACCAGTCCCAATCTGCACGTCCCTGCATGACCACCATCCATTTCAACTTTTCCATGTGCTCATGGTACATGCTGTCTACTTCGTCCAGTTTTCGCCCGTAACGGTTTGCTGTTCCCTGCAAGTCTAACAGATAATTGCAGATTTCCTCTGTCTGCTGCGTTTCTTTTTCGATTTCCTTCTGTGCCTTCTTGGCGTCTGAAGAGATTTTACCTCCAGTGATACCAAAAATCACACCGCCGATCAGCAGACCGACACCCAGGGTTGCCGCTCCCAAAACGGTTGTTCCCAGGGCCATTCCTCCGCCGCCTGCCGCCAGCGAGCCGCCGCCCAATGCTGCCAGCGTTGCATTTGTCGCCGCTGCACCGCTCAGCGAAGCAATTGGAACACCCGTTGAAGCCGTTCCCAGAGCCATCACGACCGCCGTCGCCGCGCCGGATGCTGCAAACCCGCCTGCCGTGCCTGCGGCTGCGCCGCCAAGGCCGCCCAGAAGGGTATTCGCACCCACCGAGGCTTTTTTCAATTCTTCGCCATCATACTGAGGCAGACAGATACCCTGCTTCTGAATTTTAGCAAACTCCGGACGATTTTTGATTTTTTCAAACACAGTCGAAAATTCCTGAAAGCTTTTCAGAATCTCCAGCTCTTTCCGGCCAAGCTTATCCATGTCCCGGACGCACTCTTTATTGCGCTTTTCCAGCCTTACAAGATTCTGTTGATGCTGTACCTGCAGCTCTTTCATGGTCGAATTGGCTTTCAATACCTGCGAGCCGCCTTTTGCAATTCCTCCAACACCTGCCGCTCCTGCCAAAGCAGATGCACCGAGCAATAAAATCGAAATCGACATCTTCCCGTCCTCCTGGCATTTCAACGAAACTGCAAAACCGCATTCGGGTCCTGCATAAAATCCTCAAAATTTCCCTGATATGGTTTCTCACTTCCCATCTGGACCAGTTCACGCTCCAGAACGCGGGTCAGCTCCCTTTCTGTACGAGCATTCTGCATTCCGGCGAGTGCTGCCTGATACCGCTCGGTTTCCTGATGGAACCGCTCTGTATCCAACTGTTTCAGCTGCGTCAGCTCTCTTTCCAGTTCCGCATTGACCTGCCTGTATGCTTCAAGCTGCTCTGCCACCGTGTTTCCGACCCCAAGGCGAATACATATTTCCCGAATCACCAGTGTCACGAACCGATACCATGCGATCAGGTTCAAATGCAGGCAGAACGTCAAGGCGTCACCGCCGCTACGAATTGCGGCGTCTGCGCCATCCATCAGGCAGAGCGTTGCATCGCCTACAATCAGCATGACCCGGAGATCATCATGCTTTCTGGTGGGGATGCAGGCCGTCAACGGCCATTGATCGCAGAAATAATGTCGTATCGCCCAGATCAGTTTGATGCTCAGGTCACATAGAACCACTGGAATCGCCATGGTCAGGCCCCAACGGGCATCGTAGCCCTGCTCAAACACTTTTGTTGCAAGAGTTGCCACGGTGTTTTCATATACCTTTTTATCTGGCCCTTTCACACGGAAACGTCCAAAATTGCACAAACCAAACAACTCGTAAAACGGAATAACGATGCCGCTGCCCCTGCCGCTGGTACTATTTCTGCCGCCAGAGCTGCCTGCAAAATCCGACACAAGATGGCCGAACCAGTTTGCCGTTCCGTAGAACAGCTTTTCGATGAATGTCCGCCCCTGCAGTTTCTGTGTGCCGGCCGGATAAAAAACAAGCTTTCCGGTTTCCGAGTCCAGAAAGACCGATGCCCCGGTGAATTGACTCAGCAGGGAGAAAAACAGCCCCACAATATCCGGTGAATGCCCCAGCGACTTCATATGGTGGTTCTGCGTTCTCATTTTGAGCAGATTTCCCGCATCTTTCCCTTTGCCCTGATCGTAGTTAACAGGAAAGCGTCTTTCCAAAAAGCCGATGGCACTGCCGGTTCCATTTCCTTTCCAACCCAGCGACTTTGCAAATGCTTCTACTGCCTTATCCGCCTGTGCATCTGTCCAGTTACCAAGAATGCTGTTGGTCTTTGTCGTTTTTACGTTCGGCATTCCCACCAGAAAAATATCCACAAGACCGCTCATCACACCGCAGCCGACTGCTGCAAGGTAATCGTACCTGTCACACTTATCTTTGCAGAACGCGGCTTTTGTTTCAGGTTCCATGCGGACGGATGAGATATTCATCAAGGTATTTGTACTGCAGTCTTCCATCTATTCTTCTCCCTCTTTTGCTACCTATGTTCACGGAATTTCCGAAATGACATTCACATAGTCTCCCTGACTCCGTATCCACATCTGGATACCCGTGCCGAACACTTCCGCTTCCACGATCCAGCCTTTTTCCGTCACCTGAAGGACCTTGGCGGTCGGCAGCCGGTCCAGCACCGATTCCAGACTCGGCCCGGTGTACTCGAAACAGATGGTCTGCAACTCGCCGCCATACATGAACTGGATGCGCTTGCGCATTTCACCTTCCTGAAAACGGTTGGCATACCGCTGAGCAAAATGACGGTCAAGCGTCTTACAATTTTGGATACGGTCGATGCGGTAGATGGTCGGGGAGTTATCCTGCGGATTTTTGAAATGCTCCTTTTTGTCGATGCCTTCGATGAATGCCGCCAGATAGAAATAATATTCGCTGAACAGGATGCCCACCGGCTCGATGGTGCGTACACGGGTCTCACCGTCGTGGGTGCGGCAGTAGGTAATCTCTATGACATTATGGTTTTCCACCGCCGTCCCGATTTCCCACAGGCTCTCAATAAATCTTCGGCCATGCTGCGGCTCGACATAGTGGAAGCGTTCGTTGCCGATGAGATCTTTTACTTGATTCAGCCGGTCCAGCGGCGTACAGGCCCGGATCAGCTTGTCAAGGATAGGGAACATCTCTTCCTTAACCATCGAGCGGCTCCCCAAAAGAATTTTGCAGACGGCCAAGATCTCGCTACTGGTCAGAAAGCGGGCTAGCGTATCATCCAGAAGATAACCGCCCTTGGCCGAGTTATACAAAATCTCCCGCCGCGGCTCACTGTCGGCAAAATGATTGCGCAGGGTATCCAGATCGCGCTGAATGGTCTTCTCGCTAACACCAAAGTGGTCAGCCGTCTGCTGTTTGTTCAGCACACCGCCCTGTACAAGCACCTGCTGGATATAGAGTATACGGTCTAACCTACTATTGTGCACAGTCCGTTCTCCTCTTTGTTTTTCTTGCCATATAGCAGCAGGCAGCGGTTCAGCATTCGATCCAACCTGCAATCATTTTGCGGGCATTTTCCAGCACAGACGACGAAAAGAGATTCTGACACAGCCGCTGGTATGCCGTCAGATACCACACCGCCCGCCGATACTGATTGAAGCGGAGTGACATCTCCACGCTGCGATACAGTGCGTCTGCCCGTTCCAGTTTCCGGTACTGTTCGGGCGTACCTGCCAGCTCAATCAGAAACAGATTTTCTTCGGTATTCCAGTGTTTTTGACAATTCCGCGCAAGTTCTTCCAGCTGGCTTTTCTGCTCCGTCTGCTGTTTTGTCATAAAATGGCCTTCATCCATGACGAACCTCCTCGCCAAGTGCGGTAAGTACCTTCACATCCTGTTCCGTCACATCCGAATAGTTTTTCATGATCTGTTCCATCGACTTGCGGTTCGCTTCGTTTTCCGCTTTCAGGAAGGTCTGCAGTTCTGTTTGCTGACTGCTCAGCTTCTCGCAAATATCTTTTGCTGCGTCATCCAGCTTTTTACATACGTCTTTGATATCCTTGCACTGGTCTTCTTCCTTATCGTCCAACACCCGCATGGTATCTTCTACAGCTTCCAGTGCTTTCTCGCAGACATCCTTCGCGGCATCGTTCAGATCGGCGATTTCATTGTACATGGCTCCAAGATGCTTTTCCTCCAAGGTACGCAGCTCATCCAGTGCCGTTTGCAGTTTTTCAAGCTGCTTTGCCGTCTGTTCTCTTTCTTCCGTGCGGCGAGTCTGCAGCTCCTGAATGGTATCCTCTACCGCATTCTTCGCTTTCTCACAGACATTCTTCGCGTCATCATGCAGGTCAGCAACTTCATTGCATACTGCTTCCAGACCCTTTTTTTCCGAGGCTTGCAGCTCATCCAGTGCCGTTTGCAGCTTTTCAAACTGCTTCGTCATCTGCTCTCTTTCTTCCGTGCGGCAGGCCTGCAGTTCTGTCTGCTGACTGTTCAACTTAGCGCAGATATCCTTTGCTGTGTTATCCAGCTTCCCGCAAAGTTTTTCAATATTTCTGCGCTGGTCGTCTTTCTGATTATCCAACGTCCGCATGATGCCTTCTGCCGATTCCTGTGCTTTCTCACTGGCATCTTTCGCGGTAGTGTGCAGGTCGGCGACTTCACTGCACATGGCTCCTAGCCGCTTTTCCTCCGAGGCTTGCAGCTCATCCAGTGCCGTTTGCAGCTTTTCAAGCTGCTTTGTCATCTGCTCTCTTTCTTCCGTGCGGCGGCTCTGCATCTCCTGAATGAGCTGTTTCATTCCCTTCTGAAACAAAACCGTACCCACCAGCAGCAGACAGACGCCAACGGCTGCTCCAATGATCCAATCCGGTGCTGTGACCGCTGCCAGCAGCCCTGCGGCAAAAAAGAAGCCTGCCGCTGCCAGTTCAGAAATCGTGTCCATCTTTCATCGCTCCTTTGATCTGCTCGTATCGCGTTTTTGCGTATCTCTGTATTTGTTCCGGCACAATATTTTTCAAGTAATCGTTCAGCGTTCCACTAAATGCACTTATAGTGCGGTTCCGATACTCTGCCTCTGTTAACTTTCGCAGGATTTCCGTTTCCCGTTTGGGAGTCGCCATCGCCTCCCGATACGCTTCCAGCAGTTTCTTCCTTAAAGTTTCCCAGTCGCGCTCTGCATCCCAGACCGGCGGCTTCAAAATGTCATTCAATTGGGAATACTCATAATTTTTCTTCACATCTGAAAGGAACTTGCTTTCCGTCTGGAATAACAGTTTCTCAGTTTGCAAAGCGTAGGCCCGCCAGAAAGACATCTGTCCGCTCTGCTGAAACGCTTCAAAGGACAGGACTTTTTTTGTCATCACACTGTTGTCGAGGGAAAAATTCCATTCACCTTTCATAAGGTCGGTCATGAACGCCACCGTCTCCAGCTTACCCCGAAGATTCCGTTTCCATTGCAGACGGAGCGAATCGCTTCCTCCCAAGACAACTGCGGCCGATACTGTGCCATCCTTCTCCGGCGGCTGGATGCAGACAGCATCCATTCCCTCCTGGCGATACCGTTCACACTGACTCTGGGCATCATTGTCCACCTTATCTGCGTCCAGATCGGTACTTCCACTTCGGATCGGCATGTCAACCAGAACGACCTTCACCGCATATGCCATGCTCAGCTCCTTCCACTGCTTTCTTGTGAAGCCCTGTCCGAACGGAGGCCCCTCAAAAATCACAAACTGAGTCTCTGGCCTCATCGCAGCCGCTTTCGGGACAATCCCCTCTGGCGGAATCAGCGCCGTCATTCCAGGAAGCATCCGGTAGGAGGATACCTGCCAATTTTCGCCATCTGGCGTGACTGCATTTTTGTCCCCATAGCGTAGCCAGATATTTTTCTGCTTCCATTCCGGTTGGATGGCAAGGTCTGCCATCCAGCCCAAAAAATCATAACAGGGTTTTCCGCCGATCAGGACGCGATCCGGTAACACCAATGGTTTTTCATCAGCCATTTTCATAGACCTCCCGGATACGGTTCAAGAGGGTCGTGGTCCGTTCCAGGTCTTCGGCGTGTTCTCCTGCCGGGGCATCCATCAGCTTGTTGTATTCTGCTTTTTTCTCTTCCAGACGCTGGCGCACTGAACGCAGACGCTTTTCCTGATAATAGGTCAACCGCTCCGGAAGCTGGACTCTTGCGTCCGCGATCATCTTTTTCAGTTCGGGCTGCAACTGGTCACGATACCATTGTCCGCAGTTTTCACGCCACTTTTCCAATGCGTCCTTTCTTGCCTTTGCTGCGATTTCCTGCTCGTGCTTTTTCAGTTCCCGTTCCAGCTCTTCCTCGTCTACGACTGCCGCTTGACGCTTTGCTTCCATTTCTTCTGCCTGCGAATCATAGAATTTCAGTTTTTGCTTCATTTCAAACGCTTTCAACTTCTTTTGCCGGATCTCCTCCTGCAGGCGTTTCTTTTCCTCTTTGAAGCCTTCCTGATCCCCCACGTCCACATATTTCGGTGGTGCATCAAATTTCTTGCCAACCTTTTTTGTCCAGTACGGGACACTCAGCATATCAAGGAAGGTAGGATTGTCATCACTGTCCGGATCATAACCCTGTGACCGTTTGAATTCGTCCAGCGCTACGACGCCCTTCGTCGCTGCTCCGGCAGCCAGCGCCTCGATCTTTTTAAGATCCTGCATTTCCTGCCGTTTGGCCTTGCTGGTAAACAACTTGCTCATCCAATTGGTCTTTGTGACGGTGTCATTCACCGCGTCGACCGCATTCAAAACCTTGCTGTTGTTTGCTACCACGGTCAGGCCTTTATAAAGCGTCGTTCCGACTCTGCCCGAATTTTTCAATGCCTTGGCTGCACTTCCTGCGGCACTTCCCCACGCCGAACCAGGAATCAGCAGAAATGCCATCTCTGCAATCCTGCCAACACCCTCTGCAACGTCCGAGGGCTTCATGCCTTTTTGCTCCACCTGCCGCATCTGCGGAACATATTCTCCCATGTTCTCGTAGGCGTTTTCAGACGTCCGTAGGTCCTCGTTTGCTTCACGGACAGCCTCTTCCACCTCCTGATATTCCGGTGTATCCTTGATCCCGGTAAGCCACTCTTCGATTTGCTCCTTGTTCTCCTTCAGTGCCTGCATCTGACGCAGCAGTGCTTCCCGTTCGCTGTCCTGTTCCATCTGCAAGGTCGCAAAACGGTCCACCTCCAGCTCTGGCAGCTGCTCCATCTCTATATTTTCCAGCGTTCCATTCCATGCGCTGTTGGTCTGCTGCAAGGTACAGTCACTCACGCTGCTGATTTGTTCGGTCAGCTGCGCCATCTGATTCCGGGCTTCCTTTTTCAGGAGTGCCGCCATTTCCTCCGGTGCGACATCACTGCTGCAGACACGCTCGATCGAATCATCCAGATTTTCTTCCATTTCGCGCGTCACAGGGCCGCTGAGCTTCCGCTCTGCCTCTTGCAGGCGTTCGTTCATCTGCTCTTCCCGCTTTTCTGCGCTCTGTTCCAACGATTCGATCTGTCGACTCAGAGCATCCAGTTTTTTCTGCACTGCTTCCCTGTCTGCGCTGTTGAGGGAGTTCAGTACCTCCTGACGCTCTGCCAGTCCTTTACAGCAACGCTCTGCCAGCAGAACGGTCTGCGCGTGGATTGCCTGCTCCAATTCTTCCTGCGCATGGGAACCGCACTCCATCAGCATCGAACGCAGAGGTTCCTTTCGGGCATAATATTTCGAGGTTTCCAGATTGGACACGAAATAGCAATTTTCTGCATCCACACCGCACTTTTCCAGTGTGGCACGATCTGAAGCACAGGTCTGCTCAGGGTCTTCTTCCGTCGGGTTGACCTGATCGAAATGTGTACGCACACAGACTGTCTGCAGGCCGCGCTTTTTCATCTGACGCAGCAGGTCAGCGTCCACCTGTGTCGGTGAACCGCCCATTACATAGACCACACGTGCAGCTAATGCCAGCGACCGAGCCAGCAGCTGCTCGTGCCGCTGAATGACTGTGTTGATGCCCGGCGTATCCAGCAGGATCATACCGCCGCGTAGAAGGTCACTGTTCACGAACACTTCCAGATATTCCAGCGTGTCAGGTTCCCAAAGTTCCTTGCGCTGGTCAACATCTCGCACCTGTTCCAATGTAACCTGCTGGACACCACCATCCACTGTGTGGATCAGTGCCTTTTCTTCTTCACCAAAGCGGAGATAGGTCAATGCCGTCGTTGTTTCGGTGGTGCCGTGCGGCAGCAGCTCTCGCCCAAGTAGATTATTGATCAGGCAGGACTTACCTGCAGAGTACCGCCCCACAAAAGCAACAAAGAAATTTCTTTCCTGCTCCTGTTGTTCCAGCTCTTCCAGCTGACGTTTTTCTTCTGCCCAGTTCAGTTGTTCCGCTGCCTGTTGAAGCAATCTGAATTCCTCGTTCATAGCGCACCTCACACCTTTTCCATATCAATTTTTGCGCTTTCGCCGCTTTCCAGCTGGACCTGCAGCAACGCGCCCTGATCCATCAGTTTTTTCGTCTTTTCCAAATTTATTTTCGCATCGTTCAGAGCCTTTTCTCGCTCTTCACCCTTGCTTTGAATGGTCTGGATGAGCTTTTCCAACTCCGACTTTTTCTTGCTCAGTTCCTCGTTCAGACTGATATTGACGAGATCCTGCACCATCTGAATGTAGCTCTTCTGGCGTTCCCATAGATAGCTCTTCACCATGCTGACAACATTGTACGAGCAATCCTCTACCTTTCCCAGCAGTTCGTCCTGCAGTCGATCCAGTGTCCGGCTGCTGGCCTCTTTGATTTCTTTGGCCTGATTCTCGCGCGTCTCTTCCAGCTTCCGAAGTGCCTCTTCCAACCGGATGGCCTCACGCTGCTGTCTGCCATCCAGAACCTCACTTCTCGTTTCATGCACCCGTGCTTTTGCTTCGTTGACCGCTGCCTCCGCTTCACGAATCACCTTGTCCTTGTCATTCAGAATCTCATTCCGGTCTTTGATTGCTGCATCATGGGCCGCGCTATCCGTCTCTTCTGTCTCTACTTGCTCCCGTCGACCTCCCACAAAAACATTCGCGATCTTACCAAAAATACCATTTCGGCCGCGATCCACCATTTCGGTTTTCTTGGTTTTATTTACTTCCGGGATCTTGAACGCCGCCTTGAACTCTTCTCGGTTTTCCTTCAGCTGCTTCAGCCACTTCTGAGCTTCCTGAAGGTCACGCTCATTTGCGCGGGCTGCAATGAAGTCGTCCTTCAGCTGCTCGCTCTTTTCTTGCAGTTCCTCGACTCTCTTTTCCAGTGCTTCGCACTTTTTATCAAACTCGCCTAAATCCAAGCCGCTGGAGATGCTTTCGATTTGAAAGTTCTTCGGATCAATACCCAGCTTGACCGGTGAACCGGCGCCATCCAGTTTTTCTGCAAGCTCTTCGGCATGATCCATAAATTCGGTGTATACCATATCCAGCAGTTCTCTCCGCAGCTGTTCGTCCAACTCTGCGGCAATGCGGCCATATTCACGCTGTAATTTGTCGCCCAGCTTGGTGCTGTACTGCTGCAGATTCTCCGGAGAACCCTTGCGTTTCAGCTCGCCCTTGATCTTCTCCTGCAGCTGGCCGCACTCTGTCTTTGCCTGATTTTGCAGGTCGTTGAGCGTCTCACGCATTTGGCCTTTCAGCTGTCTGGATGCTTCCATCCGGCGTGTTTGCAGCTCGGCGATTTTTCCTTCCAGAATCTCTTTCTGCTGTTCCAGCTCTTCACTTCCAGACTCCTGCTCCAACATCTCGATCTGTGTTTTCAGACCCTCCTTCTGGGCACTAAGCGCTTTCAGGGTGCTGCCCAGCGGACTGAGCAGCTGATCTCTTGCACGCGCACCATTTGTCAGGTAATTCCACAGATGATCCTCAAAATTTTTCATGCGGGATTTCTTTTCTAGCCGTTCTCGCTCCTCCGGCGTGTCGATAGAGCGTTCATTGCCCCAGATGTCCAGAATGCTCTTGATATTTAGATCACGCGCTGTCAGCGCCTCGTTTGCCGAAATGGGCCAGATGTGTGGGATCTGCGTTTCTTCCGGGAACTGTTCGTGGTAGATTCGGGCGATGTGATTTACAATTCCTTCCACCGTTTCCCCTTCAGCAGTTTTGATGGTGTTGATCTTATTCAGCACAAAGAAAATATTGGAATTTCGGCTCTTCAGCTCACGCAGGAAATCAAAATTGCTTTTCGAACCGGGCTGTTCAGCATTGAACAGGAAAATGCACGCACTGGAACGGCAGATCTGCTCCTCAGTGATTTCGCGGTGATGATCTGCCGTTCCATTCAGACCCGGACTGTCCACTAGCGTCACGCCGTCGGTCAGGAAATCGGAATCGAAGAAGAGGTCTACATGGTCGACACGGGTCGCGACACAATCATTTTCTTTATCACCGCGGGTGCTGACAACACGTTCAATCGTAGCCGGATCAAGGCTTTTCAAGACTTCTGTGCTGCCCTTCGGCTCACGATAATACACGATACCTGCTTCCCCATTAGGCGCACAGGTGACATGCCGCAGGAAGTTGACCGTCGCAGTCGTTTCGGTCGAAAAGGTCGGCAACGCCTTTTTGTGCATCATTGCATTCAGAAAAGTAGATTTACCTGCACTGAACTCACCCACGACTACGATGCTGAACACATTTTTCTCCACATTGTTATAGAAAACACGCAGATTGTCCGCCTCATCCTTTTTCCCCAGCGCTTCCATTACTTGAATGCTCTGGTTCAGAAAATCCATCACATCGTTTTTCCGCTGAATGTATTCTATCTTATATTCGTTCGTCATGCCAGTTGTTCCTCCATCCATTGTTTCATTTCGCACAGCTGACTCTTGCACTGTTCCAGCTGCTCCACTTCGTTTTCCAGCTCGGTTCGATGTTCTGCCTTTGCCATATTGATGAGCCGAAGCTTTTCCGCCATGGCATCCCGAAGACCTTCGACAGCCTTTTCAATACACTCCTTTTCCATGCTCGATATGAGCTCTTCCATGATCTCGTTCATCCTCTGGGCAGTCTCGCCATCCTCGTCAAGGCAGTTTTTGACCTGTCTCATGAGGTTTTTCTTGCACAGATTCAGATACTCACTGGCCGCTTTGGTTTTTTCCAGTTGGATATGCTCCAGTCTCGCTTCCAGCTCTTTGCTCATCCGATCATAATTTTCCTGCAGCCTCTCCAGTTTTTCTTCAGCCCAGCCACTCTCGTTTTTCAGCTTGTCCACCTGTCTCCTCGCCGCTTCCAGTTTCTCCTTTGCTTCCACTTCTTTTGATGTCAGGTCGTTGATTTCTCCCAGTTTTTCTTCCCACTCTCTCAGTTTGGTATCGTCATTTTCATATTGGGTCTCCATCTTTGGGCCGCAGACGATATTCGCAACTATTCCAAAGAGGCCCCTGCGCCCTACTTCGACCTCCACCGGTTTCTGCTCGATCTTCGGTCGTTCTCCCAGCTGTCTTTTTTTGATTTCTGTATCATTATGCGCGATCCGGTACTCTAGTGCCTTTTCTTTCAGGTCTTCCTGGGTTTTGATTTTTTCTTCTTGCAGACTTTCAAGCTCTTGCGTCGATTTTTTACATTCATTCGTATGGTTCTTTTTCAACTCGATGATTTCTCTTTTCAGTTGCGCTTCTTTATCTTCCATAACTTTCAGTTTTACGTCGACATTTTCACTCTTGTCGAATTGATCCTGCTTCAGTTCCAGTTTTGCTTTGACTTCCTGTGATCTTTCGATCTTTTCCAGAAGCCAACTTCTGATGCCGTCGATCTCGCCCACACAGTTTTTCTGAACCACTCTGAAGCGTCGGTTCAGCTCGTCTTGCATCAACGGTACAAGCATAGTTTTCTGATACCCTTCCAAGCTGTGGATTGCATCTTGCGGCAGTTGTCCTCTTCCATATCCGGTAATGTCTTCATCTATGTACTGCTCTGTTGCAGACAGCACCTCTTTGATCTCTGTCTTTATCTTTTTTCGGAGTTCCCAACCCTGTGACAGGACAAAATTCGTCAGCTTTTTCTCGTTATCCTTCTGCGCTTTCAGCGTCCGTTCAGCCTGTTCATCCAGCTTTTTGATTGCCATTCGGTCCCGGCTGAGTTCGTACGCCTCGCTGACCTGTTCGCTATGCAGACTAACTTGGCTCGCCATCTGCTTCATCCAGTCCAACAGTGCCCGGGCGCTGTCGCCGTACTGGATCTCTGCCAGATTTTTTTCCTGAAATGTTTCTGCCAAAAGATCGAGTAATTGTTGAAAATTCGACCGCTGATACATCTGCCTCCGCATTTCTTCGGTCAGTTTCGGTTCATTGACACCGGCATACAGCCTGTCGATGCTCTGATCTTGTGCTGCCAGCGCCAGAAGCGCAGAGACGCCGCACAGTGAAAATTTCACGTCCGGCGCATCATACAGCACCTTTTCCTGTAGGATACGTTTCTGTTCATCCAGTTTTTGGAGCAGCGTCTCTCCCTCGGCGGCGTTCAGGTCGTCGATAAAGTTCTGGATAAAGATAAAGTTTTTCTGAATTGCGGCCAGCTGCCGCAGTAGCAGCGTATCGCTCTCAGAAATTCCTCGGCGAGAAATGAGATAAATACAGGCATGTGCCTGCTGGACCAGTGCCATTGTCTGTTCCCGATGTCCACCCTCTATACCATTCAGGCCCGGTGTATCTACAACCACCATCGGACGTGTGCTTTTCATCAGCGGCACAAACAGCTCCGCTTGCTCTACTTCCGCTGCCACATCGAGCTTATCACTTGCAGTCGTCGTATATTCTTTCAAGCTTGTAAAATCGTTCAGCGTCACAATTTCACCACTGTGGAGCTTGACATTTCCCTTTCCGCAGCGAGTGTCCTGCGGCGAAACATTCACTAGTCTGGTAATAGTTGCAGTCGTCTCCTTTTTGGCATGCTGCAGCACATCCTGCCCGATGAGCGCATTGATAAATGTCGATTTTCCTGAACTGAACTCGCCCACGACCGCAATGCGAAACTCTTCATCTTCGAAGCGCTTCTTAAAATATCTAAGTTTCTGCTGAAACTCTGAAAACGTCTGTAGTTCCTCCTGATTTTCCAGCCTTCGAATAACCTCAAGCCCTGTCTGCCGAATCGTTTTCTTTTCCATGTAGATACTCCTCTTATTCATTCTCTGCTTCTTACTGAGAGTCTCAATCTTTACTATGCACGGTATAGAGTAATAAATCCACTGCATAGTCAATAACTCTTCGATTTCTTTCCGTTTCATTGTAACACAACACAACTATCACTGCAATTCTTTGTGTGAAGTTTTGTCGTTTCACGGAATTACAAAAAAATTTTTGTCTCTTTTGCACAACCCCAGTATACAAAAAAAAGATGGACAGACTGCCTGTCTATCCCCTAAAAAGTCAAGGTAGACTATTCTTAAATTGCCAACCTCTTTTGAAGCGATAGGCACTGTTCATCAGCTCGTCTGTGATGGTGTAAAGCGCCCGGCGTGGCGAACCATATCCACCTATCAACCCAATCACAATTGCAAGATTCAGCGCAAATGCAATGCTCAACAGTACCATCAAAAATTTTTTCATACGCTCTTCTCCTTCTTTCTTATGATTCCATCACTTTTCTGCCCCCATTATACAGATTGGGCTGGACGGTATGGTTGTCCATCCTACACATACCACAAAAAAGGAACACGGCATTCTCATTTTGAATGTACCGTGTTCCTTCTGTCCTCCTTTGTAGCGCTTCTTCTACATAAAAGTCAAGCCTTCATTTTCATCGTCCTCCCGAATCTGCCGCCTATATTTATAATAGGTATTCCGGGCAAGTCCAGTCAATTTCATGCACTCCATGTCATCCAATGTACCGCCAAACACCTTACAATGGATACGGATCCTCAATGCGGTTTTGATCGAAGAGCTTCTTCATGAGCAGAGCTACACTATTTGCACCTTCAGCCTTTCCACGATTTTCCACTTTATCAAGCACATCACACATATTGCGTGGGCCTCCTTTCTGGCCATCGGTATTTGTATTGTACGCTTCCTCAAACCGATTATCATTCGTCATAATACTTAGCAGCTGAAGCGTTTCCTGCACATGGGTCAAATCCTGCGAACTCGGAATGTAGTCGCCGTTTTCCCGCTTCTGCACGAAGTAGTCTGCAACAACCTTAAAATCGCTCTGGAAAAGTTCTACCTGCTCGTGGGTCAGATATGCAATCTGGAACAGATTGATCTTATAGTCGTTGACATACGGCTCAAACTCTTTGGGAATATTCAGTCGCTCTTTCAGGGAAAGCGGCCCATTCCACGGTTTATCATGGCCGAAGTAGAGCACCAGCGTCACGACCGGATAGAGATTTTCGCTATCGCCAAGTAACTGCGCCCGGTACTCTGCGCCATCGTAACCCATGACACGGAGCGGCATATTGGGATCAGAAGCGGTCTGGTTTTCAAAACCGATACAGGCCACGCGAATATTTCCGTTCTTCCAGCGTTTGGCAACATCTCGCTCAATTTCACGAATCTTGCCATCTGCCTTGTAGTAGGAGCGTGGAGCCTGATCTTCCAGTTCATCTGCAGACAGAACCTGTTTGCCGTTGAACAGAAGCACGTTCACAATGTCCGAAAAGACATCGTTATAGGATTCCAGAATTTTTTCAGATGTATCCTTTTGCGCCATCCCATCACCTTCTTTTCTCTTGTTATTATAGTAGCATACAGATGTGAAATTTACAAGCATTTGCCTTATGCTACGTTCAATCTGGTGGCTTTACTCATCTCCTTCAATCAATTCCTCTATTGATACATCCAGTGCTTGTGATATTTTGTAAAAGGTATCCCATCCTATATACACATTGCCAGTTTCAATTTTCGATATTCGTTTCTGGTCAGTTTCAATTTTATTCGCCAAAGTAGCTTGCGACCATTTTTTTGTTCACGATAATCTTTGATATGTATACCAAGCTTATATGCGGGACTTCCTACGCCTTTCTTTTTCATGTCAAAAAACTCCCTTAATTCGTTTGTATTTTGACATGGCCATGTCATTGACTGTATTATATCAGTTCACCTTTCAGAAAATAATGGCAGTTCAAATTTAATTATTTCAGCTTACAGTCGTTGTTTTTTTCTGCATTCTAGCCTCGTTCATAATTTATACATTATTTAGAGAATAAAGCAGAAGGAGCTGAGCCATTTCGGAAAAGGCTCAGCTCCTTCTGCTTTATTCTCTATTATCCATTTTAATTTACATCTTTTGATAACATTTCAAGATCAATTTTATATTCATCATGCATTTTGTATAAGTTCGTTTTATTGCCTTCTTCCCGAATTTCAAAGTCTAGTTCTTCTAGTTGCAAGGCAATTCTCTCATCCAAAAGTTTTACTATATCATTCGTACAATTGACACTACATTCTCTTCGTATTATAGCTATCTCATCTTCCAACGACGTTGGTATCACTGATTTTTCTCTGCTATCATCCAATACTCCTACTTCTACAGCTTGTAGCCAAACATTTATTATGCATTCCTTCCAACAACATCCTACTATTAAGTCAAACCACTCTTCATCAAATTCATCCCCTGCCATTTTCTTCCGATCTTCTATATATGCCCACGTCAGATTTAATGATTCTAATGCATCTTTGGTTTTGGCTAATTCTCCTTCAAATAATTCCTTCCATCGCCTTTCAACAGTTTTTTGTTTTATTCCTATTGCAGGGTTCTCAATCAATGAATCAAAGCCGTCTCTAATCAAATTTTTCAGCCATTCACTTGCTTCATAATTCCTTTCGTTCTTTATTAACCACAAAATATCGTCATTGTCGGCTCTATCTTCATTGCACCAAAGCAAATACATAAAAAATCCCGCATTTGCTGAAGTCACATAAAATCGTCCTTTTGATTGACTTTTTTTGTCTGAGCAGCTCATGTGCATTGATACTTTTCGATTTCATTGGAATTGGTCCAACGACTGTGTCAATTGCATAATAAAGACGCTTTCGAAGCGATCTCATAAATTCCGTTTCATCTGTTTCTTCTAATACACCTCGATTGTCTAGATAATTTATTACCATTTCGCATGTTATTAATTTACTTTTTTCTTCACTTTTACCTACTATTTTTCTGGATTTTTCATCAGAAATATCATAATCATCCACAATCCACTGTAATATTGCTTGGTCAAGTGATATATCGTTCCTTGAACTGCTTTTTTCTTTCCTTTATTTTCCATAATCTTTCTTCTACAATCTGCAAAAAACAAAACCCTCCCCGGCAAAACCATTCAGTTTCACCGGGGAGGGTTTATCATACGCTTATCTTCCCATGTTTTGCAGGATTAGTGCATCTTCATGCAACAATCTTACTTTCTGGGATTTTTGATAGCAGCCTGAGCGGGTGCCAAAATTACAGAGCGTTCGGAATAACGATGGTACATCATTCATGATTTTTCAGTTCGCATTACTCCATTCCTGCAATGATTTTCTCCAAATTTTCTTCCTGCAAGTAGAATTCCGGCAGCTTCGCCTTGTCATACCGCATATAGGGGATATTCTTCGTCCGCCGTTCCAGCAAGTTTGTAAAGAATCGCTCCCAGCTAAAAAATTCGCTGCTTTCGATGAAATCTGCCGGGTGTTCCAAAATCTCAAGAATCTCCGGCTGTCCAATCAAATCTGCTTTCAGGAGCAACCACTCCAGCGATTCCGGCAGGTACAAACTAAATTTTGCGCTCTTTTCCTGCATCAGACGGTAAATATCGTTCATCTGTGGGCCAAACGCCGCACCATCCGCAATCACCAGAACTTTCTCTGATTTCAGCGGAAGAATCTTTTGTTTGACGTTATCTTTGCCTGCCGCAGGGATACAGGCAATGCCGTATTTCTCACCGATTTTTGTAAACAGCTGATACCCGGAGTTGGCATCTTCTGTCAGCAGCTTCTCAACGCTTCCCAGCTCCACATCGCTGGCGGACAGAGAATCGTAAATGGGGTATGCTTTATTATAGGTCCGCTTAAATCGGCTGGTCGTCTTTTTCAGCTCCAGAATTGCATTTACGCTGTACGGCAGGGTACTCAAATCTTCTCTCGTCACAAGCACATAGTAGTTGTCCGTTTTCTGAATCGCACGGGCAAAGTCAAGGCTTGAAACAAAAGTGCTGCCTTCGTCCACGAACACGATAGCATCCTGAATGTCTTTCAGTTGAGCCTCCCAGAGCGCACCGGACAGGACTCTGCACGTTTTGTCACAGACGATCGTAATGCCGCTTTTTCTGCCATAGTTCTCATAGGCACTCAGCATCTCAACCAGCGTCGTCTTGCCTGTTGCACTGTCACCGCGCAGAATCGTGATGTTGCGTTCCAATTCTATGGTAAAAACTATTCGTTTGCTCCGAACTTCGATTTTATGTTTACCCTTCATTTTATAGCCTCATACGAACTCGAATGCAATCGGCATCAATTCTTCCATGTTGTGCACCACATCACCTGTATTCAAAACTTTTACATCCACAGGGAATTTTTTCTTTCCAAAATCCATCAGGTGACGTAGATTGATCGTCAGGTCTTTTTTCTTAGCTAATTTGAGAATAAAGGGTGCGCAGTTGTCACCGCAAGTCGAGGCATTGAATACCTTTTCCGGGTCATTTGCCATCAACAGAAGCGTTTTCGTGCCGCCAGACAGGTTCTCCGGCGGAATTACACCTAAAACCGGGCTTTCGATTGCATGAGGCCCCAGAACATTGGATTTGTCAATTTTTTTGATAACTTCTTTTGCGAAATCAGAAGTCAGCCATTCATCCTCATAAGTGTAGTTGAAATAAACCGACGTATTGTAGACTGCTTCTGGCATATCCCCAAAGTAGATGTTCAGCATCGTATCACCTCGCAGATGTGAGTCACTTGCTATTATTGTACCTTCTTTCTGCTCACAAAACAAGACGTAAAAGGCTCTTGACCTCCTGAAGTCAAGAGCCTTCATCTGCTTTATACTATTCAAGTTTTGTTTTCGAGACGCCTCAACTGCAATTTTGACAAATGCTTTTTTAATTGATTCCAAATTCCTTCAGCAGACGGTCACAATATGCTGCATCCTCGGAAGCCTTTTTCGCATCGTCGATGCGATTCTGTTCAAAAAGCTTCTTCATAAGAGTTGTCACCTGTGCCTTGCCTTCCATTTCGCCCTCAATTTTTCCCTTGGCAATGCCACGGTTTTCCACTTTATCAAGCACATCACACATATTGCGTGTGCCTCCTTTCCAGCGTCAAAATCACTGCGTGTCCAAAAGATAAGGTCTCAACATCTCAACCAGTTCATAAACTTTCGTTCCGGGTGCTGACTCAGAGGGTTTCCGTCCTTCATTCTGCTTGTCCAATCGCTTTGCATTGGCAATCGCAATGTCCATGTAAGGTCGCAGAACTTCATACATATCCGGGCGGTTCTTCTCGTAACTCCCTGCACCCATGTTTTTCAGGCAGTCGCTTAGCTTCGGCCAGTAACGAGATCTATCAATATCAGTATCCATATACATAA
>ERZ773239.1374-NODE-1374-length-18698-cov-6.640187_pt1 | contig 18698 bp, 9 predicted proteins | sample MGYA00580521_ERZ773239 | MGnify/ENA primary metagenome ERZ773239 (study PRJEB29015, sample SAMEA2737801) | human gut metagenome | biome: human gut; feature: human-associated habitat; material: faeces | place: China | collected 2012 ... | reverse complement strand
TTTTGTCCGTCTGGATCGTGTTCGACATTTACTTCAAGGGACGTTCCAACAAAAAGCGATGACGCTAGTCTAGGGGGAGAGTGGATTCGCGTTGGATGAGGCGGCAGGGGAGGTATTCCGTGCCGTGGTGGGGCTGGCCGTTGATGGCGTCCATCAGGTAGCGGGCAGCTTTGCGGCCGATGAGTTCCGTTTCATTGTCGATGCTGGTCAGCGGCGGGCGGGAGCTCTTGGTGAGCACGTCCCAATTATCGTGGCCGATCACCGCCACATCCTCAGGAATGCGTAGATGCTGCGACTTCAACGCGTCAATGCATCCTCGTGCCAGCTGATCGCTCTGACATACCACGGCGTCGAACTTCACGCCTTGGTCGAGCAGCAGTCTGGTGGCGGCACGCCCCCAATTCTCGTCCCAACGGCCATAGCGAATCGGGCCAGCCGGTTCCAAACCAACCTCGGCCAACGCTTCCAACGCGCCCTTGGTGCGGTCGGTGGAGGCCGTATATGTTTCATCGCCGCCAATAATGGCGATACGGTTGCGTCCGCACGAAATCAGATGATTCACGGCCATGCGCCCGGCGTCCACATTGTCACACGTCACCGAACAATCGTTGATATCGGTGGAAGGACCATACACATACACCAGCGGCACGCCCCAATCACGCCCCAGCGATGGGCGCGGATTCGTCTCGCACTGCACAATCAGCAGGCCGTCCACTTTCAGTGACAGCAGTTTCTCTACATGGCTGCGTTCCAGCGCATCGTCACCGCGAGCATTGGCGAGTAGTACCGATGTCGATTGTGCGCGCAGCTCGTTTTCGGCGCCAATAAGAATAGGTGTGGAGAAACGGCCTTGCAGATCGGAAGTGACTAAACCGATGGTTCCGCTTCTGCCGCTTGCCAACGATTGCGCCAGCTTATTCGGGGAATAGTTGAGTTGCCGCGCTGCCTCCATCACGCGCTCGCGGGTGTCTTCGCTGACGCGCGGTTTGCCATGCAGCGCCTTTGAAGCCGTTGCCAAAGACACGTTGGCCAGCGCTGCTACATCTTCAAGCCTTGCTGTTGAGTGAGTATCTGCAGTTGCCATGATGTTCCCCTTTTTTTTTACGGTGTGACGAAAACGTTGGCTGCGCGTCGATGCGCTTCGCCGCCCTTGTATTGCGTAATATTATACGACAAAACTGCGAAAGTTTTCGCATCGTGTCAAAAAGTGGACAAAACGGCTTTATATAGCCGATTGCTGACATTTTCACTTGCAAATTGCGAAACTTTCGCATTTGCGAAAATGAACACATTTTTCTTTCGCATTTTCTGCATCTCACGTCATTTTTTGCTGTCATAAACGATTCTTAAAATGCTAAGAATCGTTTATTTATAACGGTTTTATCGACATGAATACCTTTGCATTCTGATGTGCGAAAGCGATTTTGCAAAATCTGGAGAAAACCATATACTGAGAAAAGGCTTTCGCACTACGGTTCAATCGAAGGAGAACAACCGGAAATCGTGAAGGCGGACGGCGGAAGGCCCGCCGGATGGCTCAAAGCTGAGCGATACATAGAGAAAGAAGTAGACATGGTGTCTTTCAACAAGGTCACTCGCGTTATTGCCGGCATCGCGGCAACCGCGTTGCTTATTCCGATGGCTGCATGCGGCGGTGGTTCCAGCAGTGGTGGATCCGCGGCTCCGGCCGATATTCCGGCAGCCGGCACTGATGACGGCACTGAGATCACTCTGTGGACCCGTTCTCCGCTGGAGCGTCAGGCCAAGAACGCGGTGAAGGCCTACAACGCCTCCCACAAGAACCAGGTCAAGCTGGAAATCATTCCGAACGACGATATGGAAGGCAAGGTTGGTGGTGCTTCCCAGACCGATTCCCTTCCGGACATTCTCGCCGGTGACGTGGTGCGTATTCCGTACTGGGCTTCTGAAGGCATCTTCACCGACATCACCAAGCAGATCGACGGACTCGACAACAAGTCCGACCTGCAGCAGGGCCACATTGAAGCCGGTACCGTGGATGGCAAGGAATACACGCTGCCGTTCATCACCGACGTTTCCGTGATGGTATGGAACAAGAATCTGTACAAGGAAGCAGGTCTTGACCCGGAGAAGGGTCCGAGCAGCATCGACGAGTTCGTTGAGCAGGCCAAGGCGGTCGCGGCCCTCAACAAGGACGGCGTGGCAGGCTCCTACTTGGCCGGCCAGTCCGGTGGCGCTCTCGTGTTCGACCTGTTCCCGTCCGTGTGGGCTGACGGCGAATCCGTGATGAACGCAGATGGCACCGAAGCCACCCTCGACAACGATTCCATGAAGGCCGTGCTCGACGCCTACAAGGAACTCGCCAACACCACCAACGGCTTGGGCGCAGGTTCCAAGGAAGAAACCGGTGCCACCTGGACCGCTCCGTTCGCCAACGGCAACATCGGTGTGATGCCGTATCCGAACACCTCCTCCACCGCACTGTTCGAAGCTGAGAAGGACGGTGGCTTCGAAGTCGGTGTCACCCCGATCCCGGGCACCAAGGAAGGCAAGACCTCCACGTTCCTCGGCGGCGATGCCATGGGCATCTCCAAGGACTGCAAGCACGTCGCTCAGGCTTGGAACTTCCTCGCATGGCTCATGAGCGATGACGCCCAGAAGGAAGTCTTCGCAGCCAACGGCGACACCGCATCCAACATCCAGACCCTGAAGACCGCCTACGACGATGCCGATCCTCGCGTCCAGACCATCAACTCCGTAATCATCGACGGCAATGGCCAGACCCCGAAGTCCGCAGCTTTCAATGAGGCCTTCAACGCAGCCGGTTCCCCGTGGCAGCTGCTCATCCAGAACGCAGTCTGGGGCGATGGCGATCTCAAGGCCGACAACCAGGCCATCACCGACGTGCTGGGTCAGTGAGGTGAGCCGCTGAAAACGAACTTCTCCTCCTTTTTCTCCTTTCCCCGATTTACATAACTTAAGAACAACTGAATATCGAATAACTGAATATCGAAAACAAAAATCGACAGACCACAGTTGTGGTCTGCCATGGAGATCGACAATAATTCAAAAACAATGTCGGTCTTCATGGCGGATTTCAACGGCCGCACGAGACGGAATCGCACTTCCAAACGCATATCCAATCGCTTGGCCATTTATGTCGAAAACCCCGAACGATTCAAGAGAGAGTCGCCAAAAGTGTTCCAAGGAGGGAATATGACTACTGTTTCCAAGAACGCTGCGCCAGTGAAGACGCATCGTTCCAAGGCCAAGGCGGAGGCAACCCGTCGTGGCCTGCTGTATGCGCTGCCTGATTGGCTGATGATCATCATGCTGTTCTTCGTGCCAATCGTGCTGCTCGTCATCATGGCCGGTTCCCGCTGGTCGTTGATGGGCGGTAACCGTGGTTGGAATTTCCCTGAGAATTTCGTCAAGGTTTTCGAAAATAAACTGCTCGGACAGTCGGTGTTGTTCACACTTGAATACACCGTGATCGTCACGATTTTCCTGCTGGTGCTTGGCCTTGGCCTGGCGCTGATCGTGCAGGAAAGCACCAAGTGGAACAATATGCTGCGCACGTGCTTCCTGCTGCCGTCCGCGACTGGTCTCGCCTCCGCTTCGCTGCTGTTCTACGCGCTATACTCCCCGCAGGTGGGCCCCGTCACCAAGATCCTGAGCTTCTTCGGATTGATGGATGAGGGCGGTTCCGTGCTCGCCACCGGCCAGAGCGCGCTGTGGGCCACCATTATTGTGATCGTCTGGCGTTTCTCCGGCTACTACATGCTGCTCATGATGATCGGCCTGCAAGCCATTCCGGGCGACCTGTATGAGGCCGCGCGCATGGACGGTGCTGGCACGTGGCGCATTTTCCGTTCCATCACCCTGCCGCTGATGAAGCCGACCATCGTGATGTGTCTGATCTACTGCGTCACCGGTTCCATCCTCGCGTTCGACCAGTTCTTCATTCTGACCAAGGGCGGTCCGAACAATTCCACCATGACCGTAGTGCAGCTCATCTATAACTTCGCATTCGATTCCAAGAAGGATCTGGGCATGGCGGCCGCACTGTCGCTGATCGTGCTTGCGGCCCTCGTAGTGATCAATTCCATCCAGATGCGCGGTATGCGCGACAACACCAAGTGAGCAAGGGGAGGGAACTCACATGACTACTCCATTGTGGAAGCGCGTAATCATCTATATTCTCGAAGGTCTGCTGGCTCTGGTCTTCATTTCGCCGCTGATCTGGGTGGTGGTCTGCTCGTTCAGTCCGCAGCCTGGTTCCGCACAATCCAAGGGCTGGGGTGTGAACAACTATCTGACGTTGTTCGGCTACCAGGAAGGCCTGCCGAAGTACCTGTTCAACTCGGTGGTGGTGACGTTGGTCGCCGTGGTGTTCTCCGTGGTGGTGTGCACGCTCGCAGGCTATTCGTTCTCCCGTTTCGATTATCCGGGCCGCAATCTCGGATTCATGGTGACGCTGTCCATTTTGATGGTGCCGTATGCGTCTCTGCTGATTCCGCTGATGGTGTGGTACAAGGATATTGGTCTGAACGATTCCTTGCTGGGTGTCGGTTTGGTTATTACCTTGTTCCAGCTGCCGATGAGCACGTTCATCATGCGTAATGCTTTCGATGCGATTCCGAAGGATATGGAAGAGGCCGCCATGGTCGATGGCTGCAACTCCCTGCAGTCGCTGATTAAGATTCTGGTGCCGGTCGTCAAGCCGTCGATGGTCACTGTCGGTCTGCTTGCTTTCCTTGAGGCTTGGAACAATTTCATGATTCCGCTGTACCTGTCGAGTTCGTCGAACGCCACGCTGCCGCTCGCTTTGGTGAACATGCGTCAGCAGACTATGGGCGTCATTGATTACGGTGCCACCGAAGCTGGCGTCGTAATTCTGATGATCCCCGCAGCCATCCTCTTCCTAGCCCTCCAGAAGTACTACGTCAAAGGGTTTATGGCTGGAGCCGTCAAGGGCTGACACCTGGCGATGTCAGCCCTTGGGAGACAGCCCAGTGGACTGTTTCCAGGCTCCGGCCTGAGCAGAACCGAAGGCGGAGTAGCCAAGAGCCGTCAAGGGCTGGCGAAGTCCTTAATCCTAAGGAAATATCATGAATGTAACTATTACTTCTCCTTTCTGGAAGCAGCGTCGCGACCAGATCGTTGAATCCGTCATTCCCTATCAGTGGGGTGTGATGAATGATGAGATTGCCACTGAAGTTCCGGATGATCCGGCTGGCAATCAGCTTGCCGATAATAAAAGTCATGCCGTGGAGAATCTGCGTATCGCAGCCGGTGATGAGGCCGGTGAATTTCATGGCATGGTCTTCCAGGATTCCGACATATATAAGTGGTTGGAGGAAGCGGCTTACGCACTGTCGTATCATCCTGATCCGCAATTGCGGGAACTGTGCGATGAAACCGTCGACCTCATCGCACGTGCGCAACAATCGGACGGATATTTGGACACTCCGTACCAAATCAAAACCGGTGAATGGGCGCATCGTGAGCGTTTCACACTGATTCAGCAAAGCCATGAAATGTATGTCATGGGCCACTATATTGAGGCTGCTGTCGCCTATCATGAGGTGACCGGTAACCAGCAGGCGCTTGACGTGGCGTGCCGTATGGCGAATTGCATCGATGCCAATTTCGGCCCGGAGGACGGCAAGATCCACGGTGCTGATGGGCATCCGGAAATCGAATTGGCGTTGGCGAAGCTGTATGATGCGACCGGTGAGGAGCGCTATCTGAATCTGGCGCGGTATCTCATCGACGTGCGTGGTCAGGATCCGCAGTTCTACGCCAAGCAGATCGCCGCTGTCGACAACGACTACATTTTCCGGGATCTGGGATTCTACAAGCCCACGTACTTCCAAGCCGCGCAGCCGGTGCGCGAGCAGCAGACCGCTGACGGCCATGCTGTGCGCGTGGCCTATTTATGCACTGGAATCGCACATGTGGCGCGTATTACCGGCGATCAGGGCTTGCTGGATGCGGCGCATCGTTTTTGGAACAACATCGTGTCGAAACGCATGTATGTAACGGGTGCGATCGGTTCCACACATGTGGGGGAGTCGTTCACGTACGATTACGATCTGCCGAACGACACCATGTATGGCGAAACGTGCGCTTCTGTGGCGATGAGCATGTTTGCCCGCCAAATGCTTCTGTTGGAACCGAATGGTGAATATGCCGACGTGCTTGAGCGTGAGCTGTTCAATGGTGCCATCGCGGGCATCAGCCTTGATGGCAAGCAGTATTACTATGTGAATGCGTTGGAGACTTCGCCGGACGGTTTGGACAATCCGGATCGGCATCATGTGCTTTCGCATCGTGTCGATTGGTTTGGCTGCGCATGCTGCCCAGCTAATGTCGCGCGATTGATCGCGTCGGTGGACCGTTATGTGTATACCGAACGTGACGGCGGTCGCACCGTGCTCGCTCACCAGTTCATTGCGAATCAGGCAAGTTTTGATTCCGGGTTGCATGTGGAGCAGCGTTCCGATTTTCCGTGGAACGGTCATATTGAGTACATGGTGGAATTGCCCGCTGAGGCGGCTGATTCGGTACGTTTCGGCGTGCGTATTCCCACATGGTCGGCTGATTCCTATGCGCTGACATGCGATGGTGTTGCTGTGAAGACGGCTCCGGAAAACGGTTTCGTATATTTCGCAGTTGCTCCGGGAACTGCATTGCATGTGGTGCTGGATCTTGATATGGCAGTGCGATTGGTGCGTGCCAACTCTCATGTGCGTTGCGATGCAGGTCGTGTTGCGGTGATGCGCGGTCCGCTCGTCTATTGCGCGGAGCAAGCCGATAATGCCGGCGATCTGTGGACGTACCGTCTTGCTGATGGCGTGGATGCTGCGGATGCCACGGTTACTTTCGAGAGTGATTTGCTTGGAGGTGTTGACGCGGTGACGTTGCCTGCCGTTCGTGAGGCTGCGGATGCCGTGGACGCCCCGTTGTACATGTCCGCTCAGCGTGACGCCTCAGATGAGCGGACGTCGCTCAAGCTGGTGCCCTACTACGCATGGGCCAACCGCGAACTCGGCCAAATGAACGTGTGGTTGCGCAGCTAAACAAAAGAAAGACTTGCTACCCGGCGCTATGAGTGCCATGGTGCCGGGAAGCGGGTGAGCGCGGCGTGATCGATTGGAGCCGAATGCGCCGCGCTGACTGGAATGAGAGACCGGCTGCCCCTTATGGGGTGGCCGGTTTTGTCATAGCCCCTAGTATAAGACGGGAAAATGCGAAAACTTTCCTTTCGCATAAAAGCCATCGTATGGCAGTTCACTTAGAAAGCATTGGAGAAAACTGAAAGAAAATTTGCGAAACCGTATTCGCGTCATGTATTCTTGAAATGTCGGTGGACGCTCCAATCTCATGTCCATCGCACGACTCTCATTCCTACAGAAAGAAAGTTGGATGCCAGGGAACGAGCCTTGGCAACCAAGGGCCAACGATGGTCCATGTAGGAGGAATTGATGACACCATCAACAAGGAAGAAAGGGATTGTCACGTCATTGGGCGTGCTGACGGCAGTGGCCACACTGTTGTCTGGCGGTGTGACGACCGCATACGCCAATGACGCGCTGACCAATCCGAACTCTGCCATGGGGTATCCGAGTTTCAAGGGGGCTGTCGACCCGATTCCGGGCACCGGCGTCGCTTTCGATCCCTCGACAAGCTACCTCAAGCAGGTGTTCGATGCGGATGTTGCCAACGGTGCCGGAACCGACACCGCACACGACTTCTGGATCGACAAGATGCTGACGCGCACAGGCACCGCACCAAACGGTACCGGCACCAACGATGCTGGCGACTACAACTATGCGGGCGCAGACAAGAACGAATATCTGTTCTCACGTGGCCGTGCCGCATTCATGTACACGCATACGCCGGAAGCACTTGGTTTCGTAGGAGATGTCGCATACTGGGATCAGACCGGCAACGACGGCTTTACCGTTGAGGTAAGCATTGGCGGTTCCAAGCAGACCCTGCGCGAGAACACCGACAAGCGCAAGCAGACGCCAAGCTACTTCACCACGGAATTCACCAACGGCGACAAGACCATTACCGTCACCGAAGTCAAGTACATCACCTACACCAATGTGATGGTCGCGAATTTCACCATCACCAGCACCACCGGCGGTGACGTAACGCTGACAGCAGCCTCGCCATTCGCACAAGACGGCAATGACGGCGACACTGAACTGACCGGTCGCTTCAATGTGAAGAACGATCTGACCACCATCTATCCACGGTTCTCCGGCAACGGTTTCACCGTAAAGAACGGCAAACTCGCTTCCACCCTCACCTTGGAAGCGAACGTGCCACAAACCACCAAGCTGCAGCTTGGCCTGATCGCCAACGAGTTGCCGGACTCCACCGCGGAATACGAAGCCCGATTCAACGGCGATCTCACCGATCCGGCCGCTTCCTACAAGGATTCCGTGACCACCTACAACCAGTGGTGGGTCGATAACATTCCTTACGTGGAAACCCAGGAACACAATATCGACAAAACCGTGTTCTACCGCTGGTGGCTGAGCCGTTTCAACATGTTGGACGCCAATATGCCGGGCAATACGTTCCAGTATCCGACCTCCATCGAAGGCGTGCTCGGATACAACAACCAGATCGTGCTGACATCCGGCATGTTCATCAACGACACCAAGTGGTTCCGTAACGCCGAATACTCGTACGGCACTTGGGTGTCGGCCGGGCAGACAGCTAAGAAAGGCCAGTCCGGGTATTACTACTACCACGACAATCCGGGCGATCCAGCCAATTGGAACCACAGCTACACGCAGTACATCACCAAGGCCGGTTGGGACTCCTACAAGGTGCACGGCGGCCCGTCATCATTGGCTGAAGCGTTGGGTGATTACGGTTCCGAAGATGTCAAAGGTCTGCTCAATTCGCAAAGCGAGCCAGACAGCAACGACAACCAGAATAGCAACGGCAACAATCTGATCGACTGGTCGTGGTGGTCCATGACCGGCAACGATGCCGACGCGGTGTCGTTCTCCGAACCCGGTCGTTCCGGCCAGCGTATGGACCGTGCCGACGGTTCCGCCAACATGTGGGCCAACGCCAATGCCGCCGCGCAAGCATACAAGGCTGCCGGAGACACCGAAAAAGCCGCTGAAATGCAGCAGATCGCCGACGCCATCAAGCAGGATGTGCTCGACAACCTGTGGGATTCCGACAGCAAACTGCTGCTGCACAAGTGGCTGAACGACGGTCAATTCGCGAAATACAAGGAACTCAACAACTACTATCCGTATTCCGAAGGTCTGATGCCGACCGGCAATGATGATTACGATAGTGCGTTGCGCTTGTTCGAAGATGCCGACGAATTCCCGATTTTCCCGTTCTTCACCGCGAATCAGGCAGACAAGAAGGCGCTGAATTTCCCGGGATCAAACAATTTCTCCATTATCAATGCAACTCCGCTGCTGCAAATCTATTCTGCGGGAATCCGTGATTATAATGCTGCAGACAACGGATATATCACGAACGAATCGTTCAAGAAACTGCTGTATTGGGTTGCGTTCTCGCATTATCAGGGAGGCGACAACCAGTATCCGGACCAGAACGAATTCTGGAATATGGATAATAATTCCGCAGGAAGCACGATTCCGGAGAAGAACGCCGACGCCAGCAAGAACGGTGGAAAGATCACCTACCGTTCCTGGATTCACCACACCCAGCTTGGCACCACCAACTGGACGATTGTGGAAGACGTGGCAGGTATGGTTCCGCGTGAAGACAACAAGATCGAACTCAATCCGATCGAGATTCCCGATTGGAACCACTTCACCGTCAACAACCTGAGCTACCACGGGCAGGATCTGTCGATCGTATGGAACAACGACGGCACCTACAACGCTCCGAAGGGATACACCCTGTATGTGGACGGCAACGCCGTGTTCACCTCCGATAAGCTCGCCCACCTCATCTACGATCCGGCCAGTGGAACCGTTGAGGTTGCCGATGATTCCGGAGCGGTGATCACCGGCGCGACCACCGCCACCATGCCGAACGCCAACGAAGTGACCTATGCATCGAACAGCAGGGTTACGCAGATCTTCGCGCAGTCCGGACAGAACGTGGACGAAGCGTCCAAGAGCCAGACCAACGTGGCCAAGGGCGCCGATGTGGAAGCCACTTACGAAACCAAGGGCTACCCGGCAACCAATGCAGTGGACGGCAAGAACGTGATGGAATCCTTCTGGGGCACCAAGGGATCCAAGAACGCCAAGGATTCGCTGACCGTAACGTTCAAGAATGGCGTGCAGAACATCGACGACGTGCGTTTGTACTTCTACCAGACCTCGTCCAGCCAGACGATTGCCGGCTACAGTGAGCCGTCGGTGTACACGCTTGAATATCAGGATGAGGCCGGCGCATGGCATGTCCTGCCGAACCAGGTGCGTACGCCTACTTACGCGGGAGCCAACTACAACCGCGTGCAGTTCTCCAAGGTCGTGGCCAAAGCCATTCGTGCCACCTTCACTCCGCAAGCAGGTCAGGCCATTGGCTTGAAGGAGATTCAGGCCTACGAAACCGACATTGTGCCGGAAGGCGAACCTACGAACCAGGCGCCAAGCGTTGACGCCTACATTGCCAGCAGCACCTCGTCCGGTGCGCAGCTGGTGGGCACGGTGAAGGACGACGGCCTGCCGTCTGACACGCTCACCACCACATGGGAGCAGGTGTCTGGCCCTGAAAACGGCGAAGCGAAGTTCGTCGACGCAACCGCTGCCAACACTACGGTCACGTTCAACCGTGAGGGTGACTATGTGCTCAAACTCACCGCATTCGACGGTGAGAAGACCGGTTTCAAGGAAGTCACCGTTCACGGCATTCCTTCCGACGGCACGGTGAATGTGGCTTCACAGTCCACGGCGAGCGCCAGCTTCACCAATCCATATCAGGCGAAGGACAATGCCAAGAAGGTTATCGACGGTCAGGTGTTGTATACCAATACTCCGAATGAGACTTGGAATAATTGGGGTGACAATACCGGTACCGAGCCGTGGCTGCAGCTTGCCTGGGATGGCACTGTTCCGTTGAAGAAGGCGAAGCTGTTCTTCTGGACTGACGGTGGCGGTGTGCCGATGGTCAAGTCGTGGAAGTTGCAGTATGCGGATGAGAATGGCGATTGGCAGGATGTGAAGCTTGCCGCCGGCCAGTCTTATACCACGATGCAGGGTGAAGGCAATGAGGTTCGTTTTGCCGAAACGGTGGAGACGAACAAGTTGCGTGTGCTGTTCCCGAAGGGTGCCATTGTTGGTGCTACCGAATTTGAGGCGTATGCGCTTGATCCGGTGAGCGTGGATGGCGTGAATCGTATGGTGCAGACTGGCAGCAAGGCTGCCGATGTGAATCTGCCGAAGACGGTGAGTGCCAGCTATACAGACGGTTCCCGTCGTGACTTGAGTGTTGCGTGGGATGCCATCACTGACGATCAGCTTGCTTCCGATAGCGAGTTTGCGGTTTCCGGAACGGTTATTGGCGCGCTCGCTGGAACCAAGGCCACTATTGGCGTGCGTTCCGACGCGCAGTCTCAGACTGCTGGTGCGGCTCAGCCGATCGAACAGACGGTGTATCAGAATTCCAAGTCGGTGGCTTTGCCGTCTGTGGTTCCGGTGCGATTCCCCAACGGCATGCTTGACGATCGCACGGTTATGTGGGATGAGGCAAGTGTTGCCGGCGTCAAGTTGGACACCATCGGCGATTATGAGGTGTCCGGCACGGCTGAGGGTTCAAGCTCGCAGGCCAAGATTACAGTGCATGTGGTCGCCGATCCGAATGGTGGTGCCGATCCTGATCCTGAGCCGACGCCGGATCCCAAGCCGGAGCCCGATACTCCGTTGACTGGTTGGATTGAAGGCAGGGCCATTGACACCACGGTGAGTGCCGAGGCGAGCTGGTCTCCGGCTTCCGGCAAGCTCAACGATGGTGTGCTGGTTGACGATACGTGGCCGTCTGATGATGACGCCGATGTGAATGGCCGCGTGTGGGGCAGCTGGGGTCAAGCTTCCGCTGGCATGTACGCGCAGTACACTTGGAGCAAGGAAGCCACCGTCGATTCCAGCCGTGTGCAGTTCTGGGCCAACTTCGCGGAGCGTAATGATGTCAAGGGTGGTTTGGATGTTCCGGACAGCTGGAAGATTCAGTACTTGGCTTCTGATGGTATATGGAAGGATGTGGAGAATGCGCAATACTCCACCGTGCGTAATTCCCCGGCCTCACGTGCCTCTGACGATGCTCAAGGCTGGAGCGTGGCCACGTTCACTCCGGTGAAGACCACGTCGTTGCGCTTGGTGCTTGATCCGCCGACCGCCGAGGGCGTCACCTTCGGTCTGGCGGTTGCCGAGTGGGGCGTGCATGCTGCGGAAAGCACTCCTGATCCAGAACCGACTCCTGACCCGGATCCAACCCCTGATCCGGAACCAAGCGTGGACAAGAGCAGGCTCGAATCCGCCATCAACGCAGCCGGTTCCGTGCAACAAGCTAATTTCACGCCGAACAGCTGGAAGGCATTCTCCGAAGCCATGGGTAACGCTCAAAAGGTGTATGCGGACGAGAGCGCCACCCAGGATCAGGTGGATGCGGCCATCAAGCAGCTTGAAGAAGCCCAGCAGACACTGGTGAAGAAAGCCGACACCACTGAGTTGAAGACGGTTCTTGACCAGGCACAGGGCGTCAGCGGTGACCTCTACACCGAAGCCAGCGCCAAGAAGTTGGCTGAAGCAGTGGATGCCGCCTCCAAGGTGCTGAACGATGAGAACGCCACCCAAACTGATGCGGATGCCGCAGTCAAGCAGCTGACCGAGGCCATCGCCGGACTTGAACTCAAGCCAGCACCGAAGCCGGACGACGACAAGACCGACCCCAAGCCGAATGCCAAGCCTGGAAACAAGCCGGTTTCCAAGTCTGAAGTCAGTGCCGCAATCAGCAGCACCGGCAGCAATGTCATCGGCATCGCCGTCGTAGGAATGATCGTCCTGCTGACGGGAGCCGCCATCATGCTGACGCGCCGCAACCGCGACTAGCGCTAGCAATTGCTCAAGTCCTCTTACGGATCGCACGAGGAATACCAACGTAACCTAAGCAATCCGTAAGAGGACTTTTCAATATCCAATCGTGAAAACAGGAATATTCATGAGCTTTTCGCACATCTCACATGCGTCGATGAAGACGCTGGTGGCAGGCATCGCAGCCGCAGCCACCTTATGCACGGGAGCAATCGCAACCATGCAGACAGCCAACGCGGCCGACGCAAGTACCGCGCCCAGCGTCGCCGGACACGCCTACAACGATCTGCCGGTCGGCAATCCCGACGTCACCGTCACACAAATCGACAACAGTGCGTTGCCGACAACCCTTCGCAACCCCATCGGGCAGAACGAAGGAACCAATACCCCCAACGACCTGTCGCAAAACTACTATTCCGCAGACGCATCCACCCTTGAATACGATGGCAAACTCTTCGTATTCACAGGACACGACGAGGCCGAACCAACCTACGGGTCCTTCAATATGAAAGACTGGGGCGTCTACGTAACCGACAATCCGGAATCCGGCAAATGGACGCACTACAAGACCATCGCCAAAGCCGACCTGTTCGACTGGGCAACCGGCGACGGAGCCTACGCAGGACAAGTAGTAGTCGACGATGCTGGCACCGCAGACACGGCCGACGACTGGTTTTACTACTACGTGCCAGTCAAAGACAAGAACGCAGCCGTGGGAGCCGACCCGTTCTCCATCGGCGTGGCCAAATCAAAAAGCCCCCTCGGACCATGGGTCGACGCCATCGGAGCGCCGTTGCTGACTACCACGCAGACGCAAATCGAAACCATCGATCCCGCATTCTTCGTGGACAATGACGGTACCGGATATCTGCACTTCGGCACCTTCAACAGCGAACTCGCCGTAAAAATGCAGCGGGACGCCAACACTGGCCGCACCTCATATGTTGCCGTGGAAACCATGGACGGAACGGCGGACGGAGCGCCGAAAATCTACAATATGCGGGACGCCGACGCGCTCGCCAACATACCCGACTACGATGCCAGCAAAGACGTGCTTGGCAGCGACTATGCGAACCAAGTGAACGCGTCGCTGACCTTGGGCAACAACGGCGGCGCTTATGCCAACGGGCCCAAAGGCTTCTTTGAGGCGGCATGGGTGTTCCGTGAAGGAGACACCTACTACAACGTGTACGACGGTGGCAAACCCGGGTCGGGAGTGGCGACCTGCGTGGAATCCAACTATCAGGCGTGCGTGCAATACTCTACGTCGGCAAGCCCTCTTGGGCCGTGGGCGTACCAAGGCGTAATCGTCGAATCGGGATCGTCCACCACCATGCATCCGTCGATTCAACGATTCGGCGGCAAATGGTGGGTCACCTACCACACTGGAGACAAGACTGGTGGTACTGACTTCCGCCGTGCAGTCTGCATCGATGAAGTGACGTGGAATGGCGGGCGCATAAACGCCGTTTCACATCCGACCAAAGCCGAACGGTTGCAACCCTCACGCAACGTGGCCCCCTATGCGTCAGTGGATGCGACCTACACCGAAACACCCGCCTGCAAGGGTTCCGTGAACGACGGGCGAGTGCTGGAAACTGCTGTAGTACCGCCGAACCATTGGACGAACTATCGAAAGATGCCACAAACACAATCCTCCGATTCACTGATCTACCAGTGGAATGGCGCTGTACGTGTGAATGGATCGAAAGTCTGGTTCGATACCGATGCGAACGCATTGCGTGCCCCTGCCTCATGGAAACTGCAATATCTTGACGCAGACGGTTCCTGGAAAGACGTGCCCAATTCCAGCGAATACGGCGTGGATACAGGCAAGAACGCGCCTAATGAAGTGACATTCGACGCAGTGACCACCACTGCGCTCAAACTTGACATGACCGCGCAAGCCGTTGACGGGGGCTATGCTTCCGTTGGCGTTCCTGAATGGGAAGTATACGCGCAACAGGGAGCAGTTGTGGCTGAACAGCCAGACGACGTCTACGCCAAGACCGGAGACGCGCCGGAATTGTCGAACACGGTGAAAGTCGCGTACGGCTCGGAAACAGTGGAAACTCCGGTTTTGTGGCGCACGGTGTCTGCTTCTTCGTATGCGCAGGCGGGTGAGTTCACCGTGCAAGGTGTGGTTGCTGGCATTGAAACCAAGCAGCAGGCTGATGATCTGACAGCCGGCAACGTAGCCGTGACCGTACATGTTTCCGACGATTACGTAAAACCGGCTGATACCATTGCTCCTGCCGTGCGTGTGGCATTGGCTGGCACGGCTGGCAATGATGGTTGGCTGGTCACTTCACCGATCGCTCTTATTACGGCTTCCGACAATGCGGCTGCGCCGATCGCAAAACTCGAACTTGCGGTCGGGGATGGCGCATGGGTGACCGTCGGAACGAATGTGAACACTGCGGTAAAGGCTGTGACTGGCGAGGGTATAGTGAGTGTGCGTGCGCGTGCCACTGATGCGGCCGGCAATGTGAGCGAAATCGCTGCTGCGGAAGCGCGTGTGGATGCTACGGCTCCTACGGTGACCGCCTCGGTAGATACGGCTTCCCGCACTATGGCATTGACCGCCTCAGATGGTGCTGGATCCGGTGTGAAAACGGTGGAATACCGGGTTGGAAACGGCGAATGGCAGCAATATGAAGAAGGTGCGGCGATTACTGCTTCTTCGTCGAAGCGCGAAACGGTGAGCTATCGGGCTTCGGACATTGCTGGCAATATGTCGGCTGTGGGCGTCAAAGATATTCCATCCGATACGTCGGTGCCGTTGGCCGGCTATATCGAGCAAGATGCCGTTGCTACTGACGTGGACAAAAAAGCGTCTTCTTGGACAGCTGGTGTTGCCGCGCTTAACGACGGCAAAACCATTCCGGACGATTGCACGGTTGATAACGCCTGCATTTGGGGTACGTGGCCGAATACCGGTGAAATGAAGCTCGACTACGAATGGGATCGCGAAGTCACCATCGATTCCAGCCGTGTGCAATTCACCTCCGATGGAGGGGGCTTGGGAATGCCGGCGTCGTGGAAACTGCAGTATTGGGATGCTGGAACGAATGCGTTTGTGGATATTCCCGATGCCACATATACATTGGTCACCAATGCTCCCGGCGCTTACGGTACCGATAACGGCGGATGGAGCGAGGCAACCTGGACTGACGCGGTGAAGACCACTAAGCTGCGCATGATGATTCAATCCGGCAGTGCATCGCCGGCTGCCGCCGAATGGCAGGTTCATGCACCTGAACCGACTCCGGACCCGACCCCCGATCCGACGCCTGAGCCCGAGCCGGAACCAACGCCAACTCCAAAGCCGACTCCGGATAACAATAACAACAGCAAGCAGGACGGTAATAATGCCAAGCCTTCCGCGAAACCGCAATCATCGCAGCAATCTCAGTCTCAACGTAAGAAGAAGCTAAGCTCTACAGGCGTCGCTACTACGGCAATCGTCATTGCCATGACGGTGCTGGCCACGGCGGGGTGCTGCATCTTCGTAGCCAAGCGGGGCAAGCTGCGTAACTGAATCCAACATAAAAGTGGTAAGTTCTCAGCCTCGGCCTCTGGACTGAATATGTGTGCTCGACGCACTCAAGGTACCGCTACGCGGTCTTCGCGGCAAGTCGCTCACTTCGCCTGAGAAAACCCACTGGGCTTTCCTCTTCACGGCTCAGTGGCCAAGCCTACGATCAAGCACACGTATTCAGCCGCCGACCTTTGGGGTCCGACCCCTACGTTTGTGTGAACTCGGACGTCATCGGACCCCATTTTGCTCATAACTCGCCTATGTATGGCAGATTTGCGGGTCTGTCAGGAAGCATCTCGCCTATATATGGCAGAAGACTTCGCTAAAAAGCCATATAGGGGGTATGAAAACGCATGTTTTCTGACTCCAGTCTGCCATATATAAGCGAGATGCCTCGTGACGAGACTCAAAATCTGCCATATATAGGCGAGATATGGCTCGGCTGTTGGTGGCTTGAGACGGCGACATACGATCGCGGATCGCGTAGGTGGTCGCCGTTTTTGTGATTTATGGGCTAATCTCAGAAGAGACAGATTCGATGGCCGCGAACGGTGAGAACCAACGCGAGAGAATGCGCGAGCGGCCGCGTAAGGGAGGAAAGCCCATGTCCAAATCATTCGTCAACAAGGCGCTGCTCGGCGGCGCAGTCGCTGCAGGCGCCGCAGTGTGGGCGATCGCGCCGCGTACCTTCTCCGATAAGCGCCGCAATTATGTGCCGTCCATTCCCGACGTGTGGTACGCGCATCGTGGCCTGCATGACGCGGGTTCCGGTCTGACCGCGCAGTATGCCAACGAGAGCGGCGAGTATGTGGCGCTGGCACGTCGCATGGCCATGAAGGCCGGCTATGGCAGCCCCAGCGTGACTGGTGCGATCGCTCCGGAGAACTCGCTTGCGGCATTCGCAGCGGCTTGCGAAGCCGGCTATGGCATCGAGCTTGACCTGCAGATGACCGCCGACGGTGAAATCGTGGTGGTGCATGACGGCGATCTGATGCGCGTCGCCGGAGATCCGCGCCGTATCGCCGATCTCACGTACGATGAGCTGACCCGCATCCCGCTGTTCCCAACCGACGCCCCCGGTGCCGCCGTGGCAGCGCCGTTGCCGGGTTCGCTTGAGAAGCCGCCGCTGGTCACCACGCCTGACAGCGCTCCGGAAGGGTATTTCCAGCATGTGCCACTGTTCGCCGACGTGCTCAAGGTAGTGGCGGGTCGTGTGCCGCTGATCGTCGAATACAAGTTCGACGACAATTCCAAGTGGGGTTCGCGCGATGTCGAGCTCATGGAAAAGGGCGACGCGCTGCTGCAGGCCTATTCCGGCGCGTATGTGATCGAATCGTTCAATCCGGCAGCCGTCAACTGGTATAAGGAGAACCGTCCGGAAGTGTGCCGTGGCCAGCTTTCCTGGTGGCCGCAAGGGGAGGAGAAGCCGTCTGATCCGGCCGCGCTCGCCAAGGAATATGCGGCCGGTGCGCTGATTTTCGACTGGATTTCCCGCCCTGATTTCGTCGCCTACGATTGGCATGGCGGCAACAGTCCGCAGGTACGGTTGGCTCGTTTCATGGGTGCCGTTCCCGTGTCGTGGACAGTGCGCAGCCGCGACGAGCTCGCACAGTGCGATGACTGGTTCGACCATCATATTTTCGAGGCGTTCGTCCCCGACGAGCAGTAGAGGTTTTACATATGATTTCGGCCTGCCGCCGCATGATTTGCGTTGTGGCAGGCCGTTTTTATTCGATTTACTTGATTGACTGATTGGGTTGATTCGGTTGAGCTCTGATGCGGTCAGTCGATCACGCCATATAGACGGTCGCCGGCATCGCCCAAGCCTGGCACGATGTAGCACTTGTCGTTGAGCTTCTCGTCGACGGCGCACAGCACCAGCTTGAACTTAATGGATGGGTCGAGGTTCTCCTCAACGAACTTCAGGCCTTCTGGAGCGCCCAGAATGCACACGGCGGTAACATCCTTTGCGCCGCGCTCGGCCAGGTAATGTGTTGCTGCGACCAGCGTGCCGCCAGTGGCGAGCATCGGGTCGATCAGGAAGCACTGACGGCCGCTCAGATCGTCGGGCAGACGGTTCGCGTACGTGATCTGCTGGGTCGGGTTCTCCTCGTCGCGCTTCA
>ERZ773239.1367-NODE-1367-length-18785-cov-2.859530_pt1 | contig 18785 bp, 14 predicted proteins | sample MGYA00580521_ERZ773239 | MGnify/ENA primary metagenome ERZ773239 (study PRJEB29015, sample SAMEA2737801) | human gut metagenome | biome: human gut; feature: human-associated habitat; material: faeces | place: China | collected 2012 ... | reverse complement strand
TGGAGAGTCATCAGCTTGACCTGATTGTCATCCTCCGACATGGCATCGAGGTCAGACACAAGCGCTATCTCCTCCAGGAACTCGCTGAGCCCTGCCTCCTCATTATCCTCTGTGAATTCCACCACCTTGTTGCGGAGTTCATCGATATTCTCAAGCCTAGTCATGGCCTCCTCTGTGTGCTCTGCTATGAGCTCTGACTCATAACCCGTATCCTCAAGGATCCTGTCGTACACCGAGTCAAGGCTCTCACCATCCGCCAGCATATCCCTGAATGATGTGATAAGCTCCGCAAACTGCCTGATCTTGGCCGAGGTCTTGGCAGCCATTCCCGGTATCTCGTCAGCTCTCGCCGCAGCATCCATCATCGACAATCCATACGCATCCGCAAATGACTCAACCTTGCTGAGACTCGCCTCGCCTATACCTCTCTTCGGAACATTTACCACTCTCCTGAAGTACAGGTTGTCAGTGGAATTGTTGATGACCTTGAGATATGCCAGAACATCCTTGATCTCCTTTCGGGCATAGAAGTTTGTGCCGCCATATACTCTGTATGGTATGTTCGCATACACCATCTTCTCTCCGAGCACACGGGACTGTGCATTCGTCCTGTAGAGGATAGCTATATCCCTGTAGTCCACTCCCTGTCTGACAAGAGTCTTGATACGGCTCGCCACCATATCTCCCTCTGCATATTCCGAATCGCACTGCTCAAACGAGATCTTCTCACCGGCATCCTTATCCGTCCACAGAGCCTTATCCTTACGGCCTGCATTGTGCTGTATGACTGCATTCGCTGCGGCAAGTATATTGCCACAGGATCTATAGTTCTGTTCCAGCTTGATAACCTTCGCATCCTCATATTCCTTCTCAAAGTTCAGGATATTGGTTATATTCGCTCCTCTGAACTTGTATATGGACTGATCATCGTCTCCCACCACACACAGGTTCCTGTATTTTCTCGCAAGCATCTTGACCAGCAGGAACTGTATGTGATTAGTATCCTGATACTCGTCAACCATGATATATCTGAATCTATTCTGATATGTATCAAGGACATCAGGATTGTGCTCGAACAGCTCCACCGTCTTGTAAATAAGATCGTCAAAGTCCATCGCATTGTTCTTCTTAAGACGACTCTGATACTCAGTGTACACCTCTGCAGCCTTTGTTCCTGCATAGTCTGCAGCATTCTTTTTTGCAAATTCATCAGGTGACAGATACTTCTCCTTGGCCTTGGATATCTCCGCCATGAACATCTTCTCGGGATACCTCTTCGGGTCTATCTGAAAATCCTTGAGTATACTCTTCACCGTACTCTTCTGGTCATCCGAATCATATATATCAAAGTTCTTGCCATAGCCGATCTTATCAGCATATCTTCTGAGTATCCTCACACACAGCGAATGAAATGTGCTGACCCATACCCTGTCAGCTCCGTCCCCAACTATCAGATCAACTCTCTCCCGCATCTCACGGGCCGCCTTGTTGGTGAATGTGATCGCCAGTATGTTCAGAGGATTAACTCCTTCGTGCTCCATGAGATAGGCTACCCTGTGTGTGATAACCCTGGTCTTTCCGCTTCCTGCTCCCGCAAGTATGAGCAGTGGCCCATCCACATGCTCACAGGCCTGTTCCTGCATATCGTTAAGTCCTGCCATAATTCCTCCTGTATCCTGTGACGTAAAAAACGCCGTTATATATACCAAACATATGTTTTATTCCATCTGCCTAGTATATCATAACAGCGTTTATTTGAAAATATCATTATTCAATTATAATGTATTTGTCTTTAGATCAGCTTCATTCCACAGTTGCCACAGAACTTCGCACCGTTAGTTGGCTGTCCACAGTTAGGACAGAACTTTGGAGCTGTTCCGGTTCCTGCTGCCTGTGTTGCTGCATTGTTCATCTGGTTCATAGCTCCGGCCATCTGACCTGCCATAGCCATTCCCATCTGCATTCCTACCATGGCATTTGCCATATCCGTTGCATTGCTTCCGGCTGTTCCTGTACGGCCACCCCTTGCCATGGAATCAACCATATTCACCTGCTGGAATCTGTTCATATCCCCTATCATAGAATACTCAGCAGCCTGATCAGCACGCTTCTGTATATTCTCAGGATATGTAAACTCGCTTATTCTGAAATCAGTTATCGTAAGTCCGATTCCCAGGAGTTCCATGTCCAGATCTTCCTTGATACCCTTAGCTATATCAACGGAATTGGCCATAAGATTGAATACGTCTCCGCCAACCTTTGTGATCCACTTCATCAGCAGTCCGTCCAGGATACCCCTTATCCTGTCTCTTATGTCATCGACTGTGAACTGCTGCTTTATACCTGCAACCTTCTCTATTAGAACATTATAATCGTCTATCTTGAATGAGAATTTACCATTTGATCTCACAGGAAGTCCGCCCGGAAGTCCCGGTGCCTGAAGTCTGATCGGTGAACTTGTTCCCCAGTTACATGTAAACTCTTTTGTATTCACAAACAGAACCTCTGCGCGAAGTCCTGAATTGAATCCGAACTTAAATCCCTTGAGTGTTGAAAGGAATGGTATGATCTGTGAATCAATAGTGTAGTTTCCAGACTCGGTAAATATACCTTCAACCGCTCCGTTATAAAGGAATATAGCATCCTGTCCCGGTTTGATTATAAGCTTTGAATCCTTCTTGATCTCTCTATTTGTCCACTTCCAGAAGATGACGTCATCTCTGTACTCTTCCCATTCTACAACATTAGCAAACTGATTTGAAAATAAACCCATGTAGTGCACTCCTCTCTGTTCTGCAATATGTTTGGAATATTATAATCCCATCTTTGCCTTAAGTGCTGCAAGCTCATCCTGAACGTCTGCATTTGGAGCTGCATCATACTTGCTTGCAAGATCATCTATTGAATCTGCGCTTGATGAATTGAGCTCGCTCATTGCATTTGCCTTGTCAAGCATAGCGTCTGCCTTTGCTTCCATTCTTGAAAATGCATCAAGTGAAGCTGATGAATCGCCGATACCGCTCATCATCTTGTTCATACGCTCCTGAGTCTTAGCAACCTGAACCTTTGCCTTGATAGTCTCTTTTCTTGCATTGAGATCGCTGACATCCTTTGTGAGCTTGTCATGCATCTGTCTCATCTTGGCTGCGTTAGCTGCTGCTGCATCATATGCCTGCTGAAGAGCTACCTGCTTTTGCGTGAGCTGGTTCTTCTTCTCGAGGAACTTCATTGCATCGCCCTCGTTACCTGCTACAAGTGCCTTCTCTGCATATGTCTGCATCTTTGCGATCTCTGCGTCACACTCATCAAGCTGTCTCTTGCATCTCTGCTCCTCTGCCATAACAGTTGCAGTCTCTGACTTAACCTTTCTGAGATCCTCCTGAAGGTCTCTGAGGTACTGATCTATCATTTTCTCAGGATCCTCTGCCTTGTCAAGAAGTGCATTGATGTTTGATGACATAATGTCCTTAAATCTCTTTAAAATTCCCATAACTTTTTACCTCCGCGTTTTAGGTTGATTTATTTGTATATAATATTAAATGTTGCCTCCTGTCGACGACACCACCATTATATGATCTCCCATGCTCCGGCGCAATGCCATGCATGCTGTGTTGCTGCATCATATAATGTGCTATTCGACACGTTACCCCCTGTAAAGTATCAGCCGCCAACTTATCAGGCTTTAATATTCAAAACTAGCGCGTCCCCTGCATGTTGCACGAAACTTTTATACGACTCCGTCATCCACGTCATCATAGGCATCGGATATACGTCCGCCTATTCTGAAATCAGGTCTGCCGTTCTTGTCTGAGTCGCTTCCCTTGGCACTCGCATCCGTTATCGACTCCTCAAGTCTCACCGGTGTTCTGTCTCCAAAGCGTCTCATCTTATCGTCATGATCACTGTCTTTTATGACATGTATCGAAGAATCCGCATCGTCAGTCTCCCTCTGGACACTCTTGACCGGTTCCCTGGATGCCTTCACTCGGATCGGTTCAGGCTCCTTCTTATCTTCAAAATCGAACTCCCACTGAACCATCTCCGGCTCACCGTTCTTATCCTTGTGCTCCTCATCCTTGGCTTTGTTCTTCTCGTAATACAGCTCATTCGCCAGAAGCTGGCTGATCTCCAGTATATCGGCATAGCGCTCCTGCTTCTTCATATCCATTAGACCTTCCATGAGCTCCTTCTTGTTGTTCTCAATGATCTCAGATTTCTTTCTCAGAGAATCAAGGACTCTGTCGCTCTCCATGCTTATCATATTATATGCCTGGTTCACGGTCTCGTTGATCTCCATCAGCATCTCATTTGTATAAATGATAGATGCCGCATATATCTCGTTGGCCGTTCTGAGCGCCTGCCTGTCCTGCTTGCCAAGGCTCTTGACCTTGCGGTCCACAAAGAGCGGGCTTGGCTTTGTAAGCCTGATCCTGGATGCAGTCTCCTCGGCCTCCGCGATGATCTCATCGGCCTCCTGCTCTGCCTCCTTGATGATCTTGCTTCTCTTGTCTGTGATCTCATGATATGCCTTGAGTTCCAGATCTATAGTAGTCTTGAGCTCCTCAACGATCTCAAGAACCTCTTCCTTGTTGACCAGTACCTTACCTGCTGCAAATGGAACGTTCTGTCCATCTCCAACTATATCCTGTATTCTATCTAAAAGCTGTTTAGCTTTTCCGTTCTCCATAATAGTGCCTCCATCGCAACTTTTCTATCTCATAAGTATACGCTAGTTTATTTTAGCATCTTTCATATGGCATTTCAACGTTAATCTATCGCCGGTTTCACATCATCTCTCGGAAGCCCAAGGAAATCCTGTATAAGATGTCTTGTAAAAAGCCGTCCTTCCTCGCTCTCAAATATACGCTCAGGATGCCACTGGAAGGCAAGTATGCTCATCGTCGGTGATACAAATGCCTCGACAGATTCATTCTCCTCATCGACCACTATCGGATAGAACATCGTCGACAGATTTTCCAGATAGACACAGTCGCTGTGGAAGTTGTTTACCTTGATATATCTGTCCGTCTTGACTATCCTTGCCATGTGGTCTGTGCCTCTGGGTCTTGGCACCTTAAAGCGCGCGGAATAACTTATCTTACCGCCAAACAGCGCATTTATGTGCTGCATTCCCCTGCACACGCCTATCACTGGGATCTCATTCTGGACGCAGTACATTATGAGCTGCTCCTCCAGCGCATCACGGTGCGGCTGCAGCTCTGCATTGTGCGGCTCCACATAATGTCTCGGATGGAGCGTTCCGCCCCCTGTCACTATCAGGAGATCAAACTGTTCATCCACTATCTCATCAAAGTTTTTTGTAAAGTTGGATACCGGTCTGAGTCTTATTCCAAGGCTCTCATAGAACTCCACATAAGCAGCCTCGAGAACGTCCGTATATTTTCCATACATATTGTGTCCTTCCCGCTGTGTTATAAGTGCATGTAACATAAAACCTATACCCCCTTTGTTATCTTACCGTGTGCACAGTCGAGCGTCACCGTCTGCTGTTTTTCCACGAAACTGTATATGCAGTCTCCGCAGCCTATTGCCGCCGGGATGTTGAACTCCGCACACCTTATCGCCATGTGGGATGCAACTCCGCCGTATTTCGTTATAAATCCTTTTATCCCCTTTGCAAATATCCAATCGTATCCCGGATCCGCCTTCGGGAGAACTACTATCTTATCCTGAACGTCAGCCACATCCTCGTGATCCTCATTCTCATAATTTTCAAGCAGGAGAATGTCACCCGTGACGCATTCAGATGTTATGAAGTTAGGTCTGGCCTCCCATATCTCTATGCATTTTAACTGCAACGGATCATATATGACATCCGGCAGTATAAGCATGGACGCCCTCTGGAATTTCTTTTTGTTCTGATCTATGTTCTTTCTCCATATATCGCCTGTGAATTCCGCAGGTCTGTTCACCATAAGCTGAATATCCGGCACCTCAAGATATGCCATGTCTTCCTTGCTTATGCCAAGTTTATCGCCTATATCTATAAGTATGTCTATGGCAAGGCTTAATGTCTTGGTGAACTCGAACTTGAAGAATTCCCTCTCCTCCATGGAATCCTTGAGGAAATCCAGAAATTCCCTGAGATCCACATAAAAGCCTATATCCTCAAGTGCCTCCATGAGCTTAACCGAATCCAGAGGATTATGCTTAAGCTCCTCTATGGTCTGCCTCTGCTTTCTCGCAGCAGCGCTTCCCTTGGACAGGTCGAACTCGCGCTGGGCGTATGTCTCGCAGGTTATGTCGTATGTGCCTGAACGCAGATGTCCATATTTTTCATCAAATGTAACTCTTGTTATCCTGCCGTCCACCAGATCCTGAAAGTCAGAATCGTACTCCGACGCAACAGTATATATCGACATCATAAAATCGTCTATCTCTTTGTCCGTAAAATATCCTCTGTACACAAGGGATCTGCTAATCGCCTTCGATATGAATGCCAGTCTCGCCTGTCGCGCAAATTTCGGGGTTCCGTAATGCTTTATGCTCTCTATGAGCTGTACAAAATACTGTATCAGCGTTACCACATCATTGTGCGCCATAAGCCAGTTGCTTCTCGTATTCTCACGGTGGACACGAAGGCCGTTAAGAGCCCTGAGATCCTTCATCCTGTTTCTATTGAAATTGCATATCGCATTGTTTGTCAGATTGAACAGCGAATCCGAGAGGTCCGCAATCTCCTCCCTGGTGAACCCGGCTTCCGTCAGTGTCCCCAGCTTGTCCTCCGTCGAGAAGTCATATTCGGAAAATGCTATCTCAAATTCTATCTTGTCATGGGCGGTCGGATCATCTATAAGCTTCTTATCGTAATACTTCAGAAGCTTCGCCTCCAGCCTGTCATCCAGTTCATCCGGCATCAGCCCCAGGAACGACTTCTTAAGAGATATGTACGGCTTGTTGCCAAGCTTATACATGAGGTCTCCATCCACCTCTCTGTAACCAATGTAGCTGAGTCCCTGATTCCATGCCGCAGACGTGATGATCTCCCTGTACAGGGAATAGTCAAGCGGATGGGGATTTTCACCTATGATCTCCGCAGGATTCCAGAATGCCATATCCGACAATATGGTGTTCCTGTCCCCAACCAGGCTGCTGATCTCCCTGTATGTATCCTCAGCCTCCAAAACAGTCCTGAACACCTCTTCGTCATCGACATCGGAGTGAACACCATTGATGCTGGCTGCAAGAGGTCTCATCTGAAATATCGTGACTGTATTGTCCTCATCTATTGCGAACTCCACATCCAGTGGATATTCAGGGTGCATCTCCTCCAGCTCACGCATGGATCTGATGAGCGCAGCCCAGTTCGCCGGCAGCTCATCACAGTCCACATTCCTGATTATGTATACCGTCTTTCCTCCCCTTCCGCTTGTAACCGCGTCTGTGGATGAATCATCGTAGGTTATCGTATAATATGGCCTGTTCTTCTTGATCTCCCTTGAAAATATAACACCGCTGTAGCTGATATTCGTGATCTGTCTCTGTATGAGAACCTGTTCGCCGGACACATCGTCCAGATCACATTTATATGAATCCAGCACTTCCCTGACTGCCCTTACTACCGCCTCTCCGTCTGAAGGGTCCACTCCCAGAATACTCTCATAGTGACCGGCATTCGAAGTGTTGAGTCCGTCTTCATTTGAGGACGAGCTTCTGACCACGATATACCCTCCGGCAAATTCTTCTGCTATCTCCGCCGCAAGTCCATACGGATCGGCATCAAGCTCAGCTCCGGTTACTATCTTCAGCTTTTCCACTCTCGAATACTTCAATTTTCCATACAGGCTCTTAAGAACATCAGCCTTTGAAGAAATCCTGTCTGCCATGTTGCCTCCTTATTAAAAAAAGCTGCACTTAGTGTATACTAAAGTGCAGCTTACATCAATTTCTTTTTATATGTAATTGTACCGTTCTGTTATCTACTTCACTGTGAGAAGGTCGTCCACTGACTTTCTAGGCGGCATCTCCGGTGCAAATGCAGGATAACCCATAGCCACAACTGCGGCAACAGTCTGTCCATCAGGAATACCAACTATCTCTCCTACCTTTGCATCGTCAAATATTCCGAGTATGACTGTTCCAACGCCCTTATCATGAGCGGCAAGACAGAATGTCTGGGTTGCTATACCGGCATCGAACATCTCCCACTCGCTGCCCTTGCTTGTGCTGAACTCTCCTGACTTCTCATAGCCACATATTCCGTCCTTCTTGGTGACTATCATGAGCTGCTTCGCTCTGCTGACTGTCTTCTGGTTGAGAGGGAAATCCATAACGCCCTCTGCAGCTATCTTAGCTATGATCTCCGGATCCTCCACAAGTGTATATCTGATAACCTGTGTATTCTTCCATGATGGCGCATATGACGCCAGCTCAACAATCCCTCTGACTGTGTCAACACTCACCATCTCATCTGTAAACTTTCTCACACTTCTTCTGGTCTTGATACATTCTACTGCGTTCATACAATGTCCTCCTGGTGTAAAATCTTATAATAATCCCTGGATATATAATATCCCGCTCGTGAACTTGTCACCGACGTTATTCACGTAATTCCTGTATTCCTTATAGTCTATATAATACTTCTTTCCCCATGAAGATACAACAAGATATTCTCTTCCTTTTATGGTGCACACTCCTGTAACAGTCACATAATGTGAGTGGACATTCTCCCTGATGGAGCTCTTCAGCTCACCGTCCTTGTCCACATAAAGGCTGATACCCTTCTTGCCAAATGGATTGTATCTGTTAGGTCCTATGGCCAGTATGACCGGCTTATTCTTTCTTATGAGATGTCTTATATCTCTCAGCATCGATTCATCGGACTGCATCATCTTCCACTTTGCCTTGAGCCCTATGTCGTTCAGCATGAAATATCTGTTCATCGTATGCTTGAGTGCTATTCCCAGCATACCCTTGTGCATGAGAAGTATCACGTAGTGCACATAGAAAAATCTCACATACTCAAGATAGTCATGCTTGTTGTATAAGCCTTTTGGCTTGTTGATCTTTCGGATGGCATCGGTCATCATATTCGGATTCTGCTCAGCAAGATACATCGTGAGGTCTGCCATGGCTATAACACCACATCCGACCTTCTGCATCTTCTTTGACTTTGACCAGTTCTGATTGCCACCGTAGCTCACCAGATTCAGATTCTTTATCTTCACATAATCTCTATTAGTTAAATATACATCTTCCATTGTTAGTCCTTTCCAGCGCTGTGTGCGCCATATGCCTGAAGTCATATATTAGTCTGCTCGTCTTTGCTATAGATTATATCATGAATCGCAATCCACATCAAGCATTCTTAACTGTGTTAAGTAGTTTTAAAAACTACATTCGTTGTTTTTTGATTATTTTCACTTTACTTTTTGCCGGTGATTTGTTATAAGATTATATGAGTTGGATAAGTGATCGCGGCTGCATTTTTGCAGGTGAGGAAAGTCCGGGCTTCACAGGGCAGGATGCCGGATAACGTCCGGTGGAGGCGACTCCAAGGCCAGTGCAACAGAAATATACCGCCATATTCGTATGGTAAGGGTGGAAAGGCGAGGTAAGAGCTCACCGCTGCCATGGTAACATGACAGGCTCTGTAAACCCCATCCGAAGCAAGACCAAATATAGCTTCTGCAAAGGAGCTTGTGGAATGATACAGTTGCCCGCTGCATTCCAGGTAGGTTGCTTGAGTTTTATGGTAACATAAATCCTAGATAGATGATCACTCTCTACATAACCCGGCTTACAGTCCAACTCATTCCCTTTCATAGTATTTTTCTTATATTTTGAACAAAAAATACGGCACGGAGACATTTGATTTGCCTCTGTGCCGTATTTTTTATGCTACTGGTTATTCTTATTGGTTATTCTATATCCTTGTGTGAACCTTCATCATATCCTGAAGCATCCGCCACCTATAAATTCTCTGAGTATGGAATTGGCAGGTATGTATTCCGTGTCTATATCGTGGAACATATCTATCAGACGCAGAAGTCTCGCCGCATCCTGGTAATGCTCTGAAGTCTCATCTACCCCGAGCAGCAATGGTCTCGCCTCACGCCGTATGGCGGTATATTCGTACAACAGTCCCGAGTTAAACATCTCATCAGCCTCGCTCTCATATGGGAAGATATATTTCTCCTCTCCCCTTCTGACTGAGCTCCACATGGAAAGTGTCTTCTCCACATCGTTCCCTCTGGTCCTGCTGTCTCTGACTATTCTCCTGAGCAGTCTGCTGTCTATGGTTGAAACCTTTGCCGGCTCGCCGTCCTCACCTTCAACGTACAACTGATTAAGAGGACTTATGTATATCTTGTACTTGTCTTCATCCGCCAGGCCGTATGTCATCTTCGGGTTAAGCGAATGGATTCCTTCCATGATGATAACATCATTTTCACCTATTTTGAGAAGGTCCCCATGATATTCCCTCACTCCGGTCTTGAAGTTGAAAACCGGAAGCTCTATCTCTTCACCGTCCAACAGCCTTGTCATATCCCTATTAAGTGTTTCAAGATCCATGGCCTCCAGGCACTCGAAATCATAGTTGCCATTCTCATCCTTCGGATTGTCTTCACGGTTCACAAAATAGTTATCCGCAGCTATCGCATGTGGTCTGAGTCCCATGGCACGAAGCTGGATACTGAGTCTGTGGGAAAGTGTTGTCTTGCCCGCCGAGCTCGGCCCGGATATCAGTATTATCCTGCGCTTCTGTTCGGAGACTTTTCTGGCTATCTCATACATGCAGTTACTCTGCATAGCCTCGCATACCAGTATGAGCTCCAGTCCCTTTCCTGAATCGATCATCTCGTTCAGCCTGTCGACCGAATCGATACCGACTTTCCTCGCCCACTCCTTTGCAGTTGTCTTTAATGATGTTATACTTCTCTGCTCATCACCCATATAAATATCTACTCCATATCCGATATAAGTCTCAATGCCTCTTCCATGCATTCCTTTTCATGCGTGAGCTCACCGGCACGCCGTCTGGCATTGACCGTATCCGCCTTCTTCAGTCCTTCAAGGACTTTTCCGGTCGAATCAAGCTTATCCCTCAGATACTCTCCGAGGATCTTGTCATGATTATGTATGAGGTAATATCCGTATTTATAATATACTTCATCCATGGCTGACTTATTACCAAAATCCTGTGCTGTCACATCCACGTTCAGTACAACGTAGTATTTGCCAGCATCTATCAGCATTTTTTCTTCTGTGATCTTCCAGCCATTCTCTGCGATGTACCTTCTCAAATGCTCTGTCTCCGACTGGGGCTGCAGCACAAGCTGACCGGCTGACTGTACCACATCCATGCCGGCTTCAAGTATATCCGTTATGAGGATTCCTCCCATGCCGGCTATTATGATGGAATCCACCTCACCCGGAGATATGGTTGCAAGTCCGTTTCCGAGTCTCAGATCAATACGGTCTGTCATATTCCACCTGGCTATATTATCCCTGGCTATAGCACACGGACCGGTTCTAACATCTGATGCTATGACCCGGTCCGATATGCCATTTGCCACAAGGTATATGGACACAAATGCATGGTCGCATCCAATATCACACACTCTGCCGCCGGGCTTTACCATGTCGGCAACAGTCTTCATACGAAGTGACAATTCTATATCTTTCATAATTATTATCCTCGCACCATCCATGCCAGATCGCGCGGTCCTCTCTGCTAGTTATACAGGAAATCCTTGAGCTTTCTGCTTCTGTTAGGATGTCTCAGCTTTCTGAGCGCCTTTGCCTCGATCTGTCTGATACGCTCTCTTGTGACATTGAACTCCTTGCCGACTTCCTCAAGGGTTCTTGGTCTTCCGTCATCCCATCCAAATCTGAGCTTTATAACTCTCTGCTCTCTCTCTGTAAGTGTGCTGACTACCTCGTCGAGCTGCTCGTGCAGCAGTGTCTGGTTTGTCGCCTCAACAGGTGTAGGGATACTCTCATCCTGTATGAAATCTCCAAGATGGCTGTCCTCCTCCTCACCGATAGGAGTCTCCAGTGATACAGGCTCCTGTGCGATCTTCATGATCTCCTGAACTCTCTCCTTTGGAAGTCCCATAACCTCTCCGACTTCCTCTGGAAGCGGCTCTCTGCCGAGCTTCTGAAGCAGATCTCTGCTCACTCTGGTAACCTTGTTGATGGTCTCAACCATATGAACCGGGATTCTTATGGTTCTCGCCTGATCTGCGATGGCCCTTGTGATGGCCTGTCTGATCCACCATGTCGCATATGTTGAGAACTTGTAACCCTTTCTGTAATCAAACTTCTCCACGGCCTTGATCAGACCGAGGTTACCCTCCTGTATTAGATCGAGGAATAACATTCCACGTCCAACATATCTCTTGGCTATACTTACAACAAGTCTGAGGTTGGACTCAGCAAGCTTCTTCTTTGCCATCTCATCGCCTGCCTCCATTCTCTTGGCAAGCTCTATCTCCTCCTCCGCGCTGAGCAGAGGCACCTTTCCTATATCCTTCAGGTACATCTTGACAGGATCCTGTGTTGTGCTTGATATATCACCTGTATCTGTGAAATCTATCTTCTCAACATCCTCGCCCTCAGCGATCACGTCCTCGTCAAGTGTTGGCTCCTCCTCATCGTCATCTGTTATCTGAAGTATGTCCACACCGTTCTTTTCAAGGAAATTGAAGATCTTCTGCATGGTATCCAGATCAAGGGCAACCTCCTTGAGATCGTTAAAATGCTTGATGAGCTCTGTGTCCTCTATAACGTTCTTCTTGCTGTGAGCTATGTCAAGCAATTCCTGAAGCTTTGTGTTGAACTTTGCGTTGATCGCATCGTCCTCACTCACCTTGATCATATACTTGTCTTCATTTGAATTGATCGCATCCATTGTACTCATATCTTTCCTCCACATAATGTATTGTTTATTTCTTATAAAATAACTTTAAACTTTTCTATCTTTTTCCTGTCCTTGATGAGCTGCTGAACCTTCATCATGTCATTCTCGCTCTCAAGCTGCTTTTTTATGCTGGCAAGCTTTATCTTTTTCACGACCTCGGTTATGGCATTGCCAATCTCCTCCTCGGTCATGTCTATCGCCAGATCTGTCTGGAGCATGCCTGCCACCAGTCTCTGTTCCTCCACATCCTGGAATGTGTTCACAACCACAGCGGGCTCAACCTTGTGCTTCTCCCTGTACTGTGAGTACAGCTTGTCCGCTACGGTCCGGTATATTCCCGGCTCAAAGTCCGCCTCACTCACCACGCCGTCAAGTCTGGCAAACAGCTCCGGCCGGTTCACAAGCCATGTGAGCAGCAGCTTGGCGGTCTTATTATCCTTTGTCTCAGGTCTTCCCGGAGCTCCCGCGCTCTGGTCTCCCGGGAACTCTTCATAGCCCTGCTGTTCCTGGAGTCTGCGGGTCTCCCGCTCCACTATCTCCGGCTTTGCCGTGCCCGCAACACCGTAGGCATGTACCTTCGCGGCAAGGGCATCCTTGTCGATCACATATTTCCTCGCTATGGCATCGACATAATTATTTCTCTCCAGGTCGTCCTCAATATATGCCAGTTCCCTCGCTATCTGGTTCTGGAACTTGGTCAGCTCACCCGGATCGCTCTGGTCATATTCCTCAGAATATATCCTAGCAAGGAACATCATTCCGCTCTCAGCTTTCTTTATCCTCTCCTCAAATGCCTCGCTTCCAAGGTTCTGTATGAACTCATCGGGATCCTTGTACGGTCTCATATTGATGTCCCTTGCGCCGACTCCGACCTCCCGGAGAATTGCTATGACCTTCTTCGTCGCCTCCACGCCTGCGCCGTCACTGTCGTACGCCAGATAAACCTCATCGGCATATCTCTTTATTATCCCAGCATGTCCAAATGTAAATGCCGTTCCAAGGGATGCCACGGCATTGTCAAATCCTGCCTGATGCATGGAGATGACATCCATATATCCCTCACAGCATATAAATCCTTTTCTCCTGCTCCGCCTTGCTATGTTCATGGCAAACAGCGTATGGCTCTTGTCGAACACCGCAGTATCACTGGTATTTATATATTTCGGTTTTCCATCGCCCATGACTCGTCCGCCAAATGCGATGACCTTGCCGTTTATATCCAGTATCGGGATCATGGCTCTGTTCCAGAACTTGTCCACACCGCCTTCCTTCTCGCTGATCTCAACAAGTCCCGAGCCCTTCATCTGATCATCTGTATATCCCTTGCTCTTCAGATACCTGTACAGATCATCCCTGTATATATCTGAATATCCAAGCGCAAATTTATTTATCGTCTCATCAGAGAGACCTCTTGTCTCGTGAAAATACTCATAAGCCTTCTCACCATGCTGGCTGTGCTTCAATATATAATGAAAATATGCAGCCGCAGTCTTGTTCATCTCCCTGAGCGTTATCTTATACTGCTCCCTCGACCTCTCCTGGGCGTTCATGGACTTCTCAGGGAGCTGTACTCCAGCCCTCTCCGCAAGCCTCTCCACCGCCTCCGGGAAATTGAGGTTCTCATATTCCATGACAAATGTAAACACGTTGCCACCGACTCCGCAGCCGAAGCAGTGATACATCTGTTTTTCCCTGTTGACCTTAAATGACGGAGTCTTCTCATGGTGGAACGGACAGCATGCCTCGTAATTCGCGCCCTTCTTCTTAAGGCTTGCGTAGCTTCCGATAACATCCACTATATCATTTCTTGACAAGACTTCATTTATCACGTCATCCGAATAATACAATTCGATTCCTCCTGTTTGTCAGGTATGCTCAGACCTTCCAGGACTTCGGTATATATATACTCTTAAATGTCTCTATCGCATAATTGTCTGTCATACCAGCTATGTAGTCGCACACGACTGTCTTGGGATCCTCTCCCATATATATCATCTCAACACATTCATTTGTCAGCCTGCTGGCGTCCTCAATGAAGTATTCATACAATATCCTCAGCATCTTGTCGGCCTTGAGCTCCTCGCTCTTGGCTATCGGGTTAGTGTAGAGATATCTGAACATGTATGTTCTCAGCTTCCCCAGAGCATCCCCGATCTCCGCCGACATACCGACATAATCCTTGTCCTGACTCGTATTTATCACATCATGTATGAGACAGTTCAGTCTGGTGCGGGTATTCTTCCCAAGAATGTCGGTGATATTGGTCGGAAGATCCTCCTCCTTCAATATGTTACCCCTTATCGCATCATCTATATCATGATTGACGTACGCTATCTTGTCCGCCAGTCTCACACACTGTCCCTCCAGCGTATGCGGAGTGCATGATGTCTTATGGTTTAGCATTCCGTCCCGGACCTCCCAGGTGAGATTAAGTCCCTCACCACGGTTCTCAAGACGTTCCACAACCCTTACGCTCTGAACATTGTGGCTGAAATTATTGCCCGCGCAGGCCGCAAGTGTCCGCTCACCGACATGTCCAAATGGCGTATGTCCCAGGTCATGTCCCAGCGCTATCGCCTCCGTCAGATCCTCGTTAAGCCTGAGTGATCTGGCTATCGTTCTTGCTATCTGCGACACCTCCAGAGTATGGGTCAGTCTGGTCCTGTAGTGATCATCACCCGGCGACAGAAATACCTGAGTCTTATGCTTAAGTCTCCTGAACGCCTTGCAGTGGAGTATCCTGTCCCTGTCTCTCTGGTAGACCGTTCTGAGGTCGCACTGCTCCTCCGGTCTGTCACGTCCTGTGGACTGATCACTGAACGCCGCATATCTGCTGAGCACTTCGTGCTCCCTTTTTTCCTGCTGTTCCCGTATCGTCATAGAATCTCTCCTATCACATGATCAATATTTCTTACCACACATTTTTATTATTCTCCGTTTTTTCTCAAAATCCTTTTTTATTTTTCAAATTTTCTGATGAAAGAATGACATGATAGTAAGTATAGTGATATACTTATCTAAGATTTTTGAGGTGAATGACATGTTTGATTTTGAAGAAGAACTTAAGAAGCTCCCCCATGTCCCAGGAGTATATCTCATGCACGATTCGGGGGATCATATTATATATGTAGGAAAAGCCATAGATCTGTACAACAGAGTACATCAGTATTTCCAGACCGGCTACAAGAAATCCCCGAAGATTCAGAAGATGGTATCCCATATTGCATGGTTTGAATATATTGTCTGCGGTTCAGAGATCGAGGCTCTCGTTCTAGAGTGCAACCTTATAAAGGAGCACAGACCGCATTACAACACCATGCTCACGGATGACAAGGGTTATCCCTATATCCGCATTACTGTGGAGGAGGATTACCCGCGCATACTGTACAGCCATCAGATGAAACGGGATCACTCCAAATATTTCGGCCCATACACCAATTCCAAAGCGGTGAAGGATATCATAGAGCTGCTGAAAAAGCTGTATCACATCAGAAGCTGCAACAAGGTTCTGCCAAGGGATATGGGTCTTGAAAGGCCCTGCCTGTATCACCAGATAAAGCAGTGCATGGCGCCCTGTCAGGGATATATCTCCAAGGAGGATTACAACAAAAATGTCCAGGATGCCATAAGCTTTCTGAACGGCAACCACGGTCATGTGATCAGGGATCTCGAAAAGCAGATGAAGGAGCTGGCCGAGGATATGGAATTTGAACAGGCCGCCGAGATCAGGGATCTGATAAAGAGCATCCATCACATTGAGTCCACCCAGAGAGTCGGTGACACAAGCGCAGACGACAGGGATGTGATCGCCATGGCCACCGATCTTGGAAATGAGTGTGTCATATCCATATTCTTCATAAGATCCGGCAAGATGATTGGCAGGGAACACTACCACATGAGCGGCGTAAATGCTGAGGCTTACAGCACGATCATGGAGTCTTTTCTCAAGCAATACTACGCTTCCACTCCATATCTGCCAAAGGAGATCATTATCGAGCAGCAGATTGAGGACTACAAGGTCATCGAGGAATATCTGAGCGCCCGCCGGGGAAGTCAGGTACACATCATTGTTCCCCAGAAGGGAGACAAGCAGAAGCTTCTCAAGCTGGCAAAGGACAATGCTTTTCTGGTCATGAACCAGGATGCCGACAAGCTCAAGCGTGAAAAGGAGCGCACTGAGGGTGCGGCAAATGAGCTGGCACAGCTTATCGGAGTTTCATCCGCAAGACGCCTTGAAGCATTTGATATATCGCATATAAGCGGCTATCACTCCGTGGCATCCATGGTGGTATTTGAAAACGGACGCGCCAAGAAGAATGACTACAGAAAGTTCAAGCTCAGGACCATAGACGGGCCGGATGACTACGCAAGCATGAGGGAGGTACTCACAAGAAGGTTCACAGACGAGCGGTTTAATATCTACCCTGATGTACTCATGATGGATGGCGGCCGGGGTCAGGTCAACATAGCTCTGGAGGTTCTTGACGAGCTTGGTCTCAACATCCCGGTATGCGGAATGGTAAAGGATGACCACCACAGAACCAGAGGACTCTATTACAACAACAAGGAGATAGATTTCCCTGCAAATACACAGGCCTTCAACATGATAACAAGACTTCAGGATGAGGCCCACAGATTTGCAATCGAGTACCACAGAAGTCTCAGAAGCAAATCCCAGATCCACTCAGTTCTGGACGATATTGAGGGCATCGGTCCGGCAAGGAGAAAGGCTCTTCTGGCATACTTCAAGGACATAGACAAGATCCGTGCCGCCAGCATTGCTGATCTCGAGATCCCGCAGGGAATGAACAAGACTGCAGCCACTGCGGTATATAACTTTTTCCACAACGATAAACAGAAGTAACGAGGATTTTATGATGGAATACAACTTTTTTGCACTTATATCACGAATGAAATATATTGACAGATGGGCACTCATGAGGAACAACCGCGAGGAGAATCTGTGTGAGCACTGCCTGGAGGTGAGCATGATAGCCCACGCACTGGCAACCATCGGCAATGTACGCTACGGCAAGACTCTGAACGCCGAGAGAGCTGCACTCATAGGTCTCTATCACGATGCATCGGAGATCATCACCGGCGACATGCCGACCCCGGTGAAATACTACAACGATGATATCAAGACAGCCTTCAAGGATGTAGAAGATATCGCATGCCATACACTTCTTGACAAGCTGCCGGACGATCTCAGACCAGCCTATGAACCGATATTTTTTAAGGATGCCGACGACGAGAACGATGTATATCTCTGGAAGCTCGTCAAGGCGGCTGACAAGCTGTCCGCCCTGATCAAATGCATGGAGGAGACAGGATCGGGAAATACCGAGTTCTCCAGTGCCATGGGTACGATCATGAATTCCGTGTCACAGATGGCTGAGACTTATCCTGAGGTAAACGACTTCGTGTGCGAGTTTTTACCGGCATACGGCAAGACCCTGGACGATCTTCAGCAGATATAATCTAAAGCAGATATAGAAAAAAGAGAAGCCGGAGCTTTTTGCCAGCCCCGGCTTCTCTTTTTTTGATCTTATTATTGTTTTAATTTTATTCCTGTTCAACATTTTGTTCAGCATTTTCAACTCTGTTGAATATCTCCATGAACTCCTGGCCTGTTATCGACTCCTTCTCTATCAGATACTGTGCGATGGCATCCAACGCATTCATGTGCTCTGAGAGAAGCTTCTTGGCCTCATCATATGCCTTCTTGAGCTGATTCCTAATCTCCTCATCGACCTTTGCAGCAGTCTTGTCTGAACACTGGAGCACTGCATTTCTGTCGAGATATTTTCCCTGAACAGTCTCAAGCTGCATGAGTCCGAACTTGTCTGACATTCCATACATGGTTATCATCGCTCTCACTGTCTTGGTCGCCTGCTCT
>ERZ773239.1360-NODE-1360-length-18874-cov-3.345449_pt1 | contig 18874 bp, 17 predicted proteins | sample MGYA00580521_ERZ773239 | MGnify/ENA primary metagenome ERZ773239 (study PRJEB29015, sample SAMEA2737801) | human gut metagenome | biome: human gut; feature: human-associated habitat; material: faeces | place: China | collected 2012 ... | reverse complement strand
GCGCAGCGGGATACCACCCCCGCCTGCTTCGGACCTTTCATGAACATGATTTAAATTTTTATTTCCTGAGTTTCCGAATCTCTTCCCCCAGCTCCTTCGCGCTCTCTATCATTCCATCAAACGCCCCGTACTGGTACAGATTCATCACAAAGATTCCGAGCGGCACCGCGATGATCATGCCGGATATTCCATGAATCTTAAAGCCAAGATACAGAAACACCAGTGTCCACAGCGGCGGCAGACCCATGGAATCTCCTACGATTTTGGGCTGGATGACCTGGCGAATGACCTGGGTCAGGACATAGAGCAAAGCCAGGCCGGCTGCAAGCGGATAATCCGCCGACAAAAGCTTGAACAGTGCCCAGGGAATCAGCACGGTTCCGGTTCCGAACAGTGGCAGGAAATCAAGGATTGCCACCAGTACACCAATCAGAAACGCGTACTTGATTCCAAGCACCAGAAATCCAACCACCAGAATGACCGCTACCACAAACATAATGCGGAACTGAGCCAGAAAATATCCGCCAATCAGCTTTTTAACATCATTTTTCAGATAACGACCATAGCCTTTGACACTCTCCGGCAAATGTTTTTTCCAGAATTCCACGATTTTATCCTGCTCCGCAATAAAGAAATAGGAAGAAAGGATCGTCACAATCACATTGACCAGCGCGTTTGGAATTCCTTTTGCAACATTCCCGGCAACTTCTACAGTCGGAGAGGCGATTTTCTGCACAACCAGACTGGCCGCATGGCTGATGCTTCCAGCCAGCTCCTGCCAGTTTGTCTGCACCTGCTCCGGCAGTCTGGAAAACAGGCTGGCAAACCGGACGGAAATCTCCTGAAGGTCTGCCGACAGAGCATCATACAATACCGGAAGATCTTTTGCCAGCTCCACTGCCTGCAGAATCAGTCTGGAGACGAGAAAATAGCTTAATCCGATAATCAGGGCCAGCACAGCCACCACGATCAGCACGGAACTGTGTTTCCGCACTATTTTTACCCGGCTTTCCAGAAAGCGTACCAGCGGATTGGCAATCATGGCTATGATCCATCCGATCACAAAGGGCATGAAAAATTTCAGAAGCTTTGCTCCAAGCAGGCAGACCAGCAAAATCTCCACTGCCGGAATCACAATATTCAAAATCAAACGGGCATAACGTCTGTCCATACAATCACCTTCTTATTTCAGTCGCGGCTGTGCAACGTTTTCACAGTCACGAACAAAAATCCATTTCCGATTGACACCGTCGATGAACTGGTTGATCGCTTTCATACTTTTCCCCGATATTCCCATTTTCATACCCATATATATGATTTACTGCGCCAGATACTTCTCCAGGAACGCAAACAATGCTTCCATCTCCTCCCGCGTACCAATGCTGATGCGCAGATAATTAGAAAGTCTTGGCTGGTCAAAATACCTCACGTAGATCTGCTGCTTTTTCAGCGCTTCAAACAGCTCCTTTGCCGGTACCCGGTTGTGGGAAGCAAAGATGAAGTTTGACATAGAATCCGGGAAGGTAAAGCCAAGCTCTGTCAGACGGGTCTTGGACCACTCTCTGGTATCGATGATCTTCTGCACAGTCTCCTTAAAATACACATCATCCTTTACCGTCTCCGTTCCCAGGATCAGAGATGGCATATTCATGGTGTAGGAATTGTAGGAATATTTTACATCGTTCAACGCCTTGATGAGATCCGGATGACCAATGGCAAAACCAATACGCATGCCTGCCATGGAACGGGATTTGCTGAAGGTCTGCACCACCAGCAGGTTCTCATACTTTTTAATCAGTTCCAGAGCGGATTTGCCGCCAAAATCAATATATGCTTCGTCTACGATCACCACCACATCCTGGTTATGGCAGATCATATCCTCCACAGCTTCTAAGGATAACAGAATACCGGTCGGCGCGTTCGGATTTGGAAAGATCACGCCGCCGTTTTCCCGGTAGTAATCCTCCGGGCGAATACAGAAATTCGCATCCAGGGCCGGAGTCTCATATGGAATGGCAAACAGATCTGCCCATACTTTATAAAAAGAATAGCTCACATCCGGGAATAACACCGGTTTTTCCGAGTTAAAGAAGGTCAGAAAACTCATGGCAATGACATCGTCGGAACCAACCCCCACAAAGATCTGGTCATCACCCACACCGTAATATTCTGCCAGTGCATGCACCAGATCAGACGCGGTTGGATCCGGATATTTGCGGAAACGGTCAATGTCCATATGTTTCAGTGCCTCAGCCACTCCAGGCGCTGGCGGATATGGATTTTCATTGGTATTTAACTTGATCAGCCGGTCCCCCTTCGGCTGCTCCCCCGGTACATAAGGTACTACTTTACGAATATTACTCTCCCATACTCTCATTTTCGTGTCCTCCTGTCTGTCGTTTTGCTGTGAAGTTGGATCATTTCAGCGATTATTTCTTCAGTCCATATTCCTTTGCCACTGCCTCAAAAGCCGGCAGGGAACGCTCGATCTGCTCATAAGAAACGCAGTATGCCAGTCTCACATAGCCCGGGCATGCAAAAGAGCTTCCCGGTACCAGCAGCAGATTGTGTTTCTGGGCCTGTGCGCAGAATGCTTTGTCATCCGCAATCGGAGCTTTCACGAACAAATAAAAAGCACCCTCCGGTTTGATACATTCAAATCCGAATTTCTTTAAGCTGTTGTATAACAGATTCCGGTTCTTATCGTAAGCACTCAGATTCACAGCAGCACCCTTTTCGATGCAGCGCTTGATCACTCTCTGAATCAGAGACGGCGCATTGACACAGCCAATGACGCGGTTTGCAATGGTTGCAGCCGTAAAAACCTCTTTGCTGTCGGTCAGTTCATCCGGAATTACCAGATAGCCGATACGCTCACCCGGCAGAGACAAGGATTTACTGTAGGAGTAGCACACCACGGTATTTGCGTAATACTTTGTCACATACGGAACCACTGCGCCATCGTATGCCAGTTCCCGGTAAGGCTCATCGGAAATCAGCACGATCTCGGTTCCAAACTCTGCGCTCTTTGCACGGAGAATATCTGCCAGACGGGTCAGAGTCTCATCAGAATAGATGACACCGGTCGGGTTATTCGGAGTATTGATGATGACCGCCTTGGTGCGCGCGGTAATCTTCTCTGCAAACTCCTCCAGATTCGGCTGGAAATCTACGGTATTCGGAGATACCACAACCAGCCTGCCATCGTAATTACGCACATAATTTCCATACTCTACGAAATATGGCGCAAAGGTCATGATCTCATCCTCCGGATCCAGAATGGTCTTTAAAATGATGTTTAAGCCACTGGCTGCGCCTACCGTCATCATGATGTTCCCCTGACCAAATTTTGTGCCGAAACGGCGGTTCAAATCCTGCGCGATGGTCTCCCGCACATCTTCATAGCCGGAATTGCTCATATATCCGTGAATGAAAGTGGAATCCTCCTCCTTTAAAGTTTCCAGGATGGAATCCTCCACCTCCTGTGGAGCCGGTACATTCGGGTTTCCAAGGCTGAAATCGTAAACATTTTCCGCACCATAAATAGCTGCAAGGCGTTTTCCCTCTTCAAACATTACCCGGATCACAGAATTATTCTGGACCAGCGGATTCATTTTTTTCGAAATCATTTCCATATCCTCCTCATCGCAGTATTTCGTAGTTCATATTCCATTTATTTACCAGCGGCTTGCCCGCAGATGGTAAAACAAAGCCATGATCCCGGTCAGGATCAGATAAAACCAGGTGGTTGTATTGGAAAACCAGGTGGTAAAGAAGGACAGCATCAGATACGCCGCAAACTGCGCATACAGAAGATATCCCAGCGGATTACGCATTTCCCTGAGTTTCACCACCAGAATATAGGCAATAGCTCCCAGAATGCAGGAAAAAAGAAGTACTCCGATCCATCCAAAATCATAATAGGAATCGTAGAACAGCGTCAGGGTCGTCAGCTCGGTCTTGTCCACATAAATCGGAAAATTGATCAGCTGAGGAAAGAAAAACTTCAGCCCCGACAGCGCCCACAGTGGAAACAGCCCCTTAAGGCCAAAGCTGTGCCCCGGAAGCGCGCCTACCAGGAAGTTGAAATTATCGTAGTTATTCGCAATATAGATATATGGCTGGCTGACGAAGATCGGCATAGAGGCGTTCTTCATCTCAAAAATCCCGTTCAGATATTCAATGTTGTGACTCCTTGCCACCGTCAGAATCAGATAAAACGGAATCATTACCACAAAAAGTCCGAAAAGCCAGCCCGGATGGAACAGTTTCTGCAGGGAAATGTAGGTAAATGCTGCCAGCAGCACTGCGAACACCAGCTGGAAACGGGATACGCAGAGAATCGGGATCAGCAGGGAGATGGCTGTCATGACCAACGCCGCAAGGAGAAGTCTCTCGCTTCCCCGTCCATTGCGCATATGAACATAAAGCACCGTCAGAGACGGAACCAGCACACAGGATACCGTGAAATAATGGATTCCCGTGAGATGGAATTCTGAGTATGCATGTGGAACCCCGCGCAAAAACAGCGGTACATAGCCCAGTATAACTGCCTCTGCGACAAAGCATCCAAGAGATAATACGGTAAGGCCGCAGATCATGGCAAAAACCGGCCTGGAGTCCCCGGAAAAGCTTCTCCACCTACCATAGCCGTCGTAACCGGAACCGTACACGCGGACCAGAATTTCGAAAACCAGCCAGAACCCTATGTACGCCAGAAACAGACAAAACCAGGTCATGTTCGACCAGTCGGTCTGTAAGCTGCTAAGCTTCAGACAGGCAAGGCCCTCTCCTCCAACCCAGAACAGAGAGAACAGACCACGCAGATGGATCAGGTTCTTATATTTCCGGTAATCCTCCATATAAAGCCAGCCTGCCGCTGCCAGAAGCAGGAGGCCGGATATCAGGTAATGACCAAACCGGGCCAGTATATAAGATGCCAGATAACAGATAAGATAAACTGCCATGATCGTCTCTCCTCGTGAATGTGTTTTCTTCTTTTTATAAATGGCTGCCGCCTGCAGCGCAGGTGACAGCCAGTATATTTGTTTAAGCCTGACCAGCCATAAATTCCCTCATGTACAACTCTACCTCCGCAGCGGTGGCAAAGCTCATTGCCTTGTCCGCAACCGCCTGAAGCTCCTGGGTGCTGTATCCGGTAATCAGCTTTCTGGAATACAGAATGGCAGATGCGCTCATGCTGAACTCATTTAAGCCAAAGGCCAGAAGCAGTGGAATCATGAGCGGGTCGCTTGCTGCCTCACCGCACATGCCCACCATAATACCGGCCTCACGGCCACAGGTGATAATGCGCTTAATGCTGCGCAGCACCGCCGGGTTAAAGGTGGAATACAGGTAAGAAACCTTGTCATTTCCGCGGTCCACGGACATGGTATACTGGGTCAGGTCGTTGGTTCCAATGCTGAAAAATGCTGCCTCCTTCGCGAACACATCTGCCATCAGGGATGCTGCAGCGGTCTCCACCATGATACCAACTTCAATATCTTTCTTATATGGGATGTTCTGTTCATCCAGTTCTTTCTTGATTTCTTCAATCAGGGCCTTTGCCTCGCGAAGCTCCTCAATGCAGGTTACCATTGGCACCATGATCTTAATGTTGCCGTAGGCACTGGCACGAAGCAGGGCGCGAAGCTGCGGTTTGTATACATCGTCCTTCCGGTCCAGACAGAAACGGATGGCCCGGTAGCCCAGGAACGGATTCTCGTCTTTGGTAAGTCCCATATACGGAATCCCTTTGTCTCCGCCGATATCCAGGGTACGGATGATAACTGGCTTGCCCTTTAAGCCCTCTGCCACCGTCTTGTAAGCCTCAAACTGCTCTTCTTCCGTCGGCATAGCCGTGCGGTCCATGAATAAAAACTCGGTACGAAACAGGCCTACACCCTCGCCGTCATACTGGAGTACCTTTTCCAGATCCTCCGGCTTGCCAATGTTGGCAACCAATTCAATGCGCACACCGTCTTTGGTCACAGTCGGCTTTCCGATGTACTGTTCCAGTTCTTTTTTCTCTTTCAGGAATTTCTCACGCTTTGCGGAGAAATCATCCACCACGTTCTGATCTGGATCTATATAGACAGTTCCCTCACTGCCATCCAGAACAATCACGTGGCCATTCTCTACCTGATTCATCAGATCCGGTACCGCTACCACGGCCGGAATTTCCAGAGCACGGGCCAGAATCGCGCTGTGGGAAGTCTTACCACCAAGCTCAGTCACAATACCGGCTACATTCTCCGGCTTGATTCCTGCTGTCATGGATGGGGTAAGATCCTTTGCTACCAGAATGGTTCCTGCCGGGAGGGATGCGATATCCACGCTCTCCACGCCAAGCAGCTCCCGCTGCATACGAGTCTTGATATCCCGCATGTCAGTTGCTCTCTGCTGCATCAGTTCGTCATCCATAGACGCGAACAAATCCGCGTAGGTGGTGCAGACCTGCTCAATGGCATATTCCGCACAGATGCTCTCCCCGGTAATAGCCGTCTCAATCTCTCCAGTCAGCATCGGATCCATCAGAAGCATCATGTGGCCCTGCATAATCTCTGCTTCCTTCTCCCCTACTCTGGTCGCGAGATCTGCCGCAAGCTCCTCCGTTTTCTTAAGAGTCAGGTCGAGCGCGCCCTTAAAACGCTCCACCTCTGCTGCCGCGTCACGGACAGTCTCCCGTTTGATCACCAGTTCTTTTTCTTCTACGATCACAGCGTTCCCAATGCCGATACCAGAAGAAGCGTTAGTACCCTTTAACATGATACGTCCTCCTTATTAATTATTAATTTGTATATGAAACCGCAAAGTCAGATTTCGCGGATATCATCTCTCTGTGGTCTTTTACTCCCCAAGACCGCTTTCGATCACTCCAATGATCCCGTCCAGAGCTTCCTGCTCATCCGGACCCTCGCAGATGAACTCTACCTCGTCGCCGCATTTGATGCAGGCTCCGAGCACGCTGAGAACACTTTTTGCGTTGGATGTGGCATTGCCAAAATGAAATTTAATGGATGATTTGTACTTGATGGCTTCATTGCAAAGCACCCCGGTTGGGCGAAGATGAAGTCCTGATACGTTTTTGATAACAATTTTTCTGCTAACCATGTTATCCCTCTTTCTGTCAGCCGGCATTTGCGCCGTTTGTCTCTGTGTCCTGCGACTTTGTAATATCACTTTCCGATCCGTTTTCTGTCTCGGCAGTTTCTTCCTCTGCCGCGGTTGTCTGTTCCATCTGTGCGGCAGGACCGCCCGCTGTAACTTCTACCGTAAATGCGGAAACGGAAATCAGATTAAAGTTTTTCCCGAGTCCGCTCATGCTTAAGGTTCCATTATGGGTTCCCAGCTGCATGCCGGACAGGTTGATGGCCGCCTTCAGATCGGTGGCCTTTAAGGTATCGAGGTCTTCCTTCAGACCCTGGAGTTTCACCTCGATGCGTGCCGGCGACAGATGATAATGGTAATAATCTGCGCCATTTTCCATGGAAATATCCGACTCACCCAGAGCTATCATTCTGGTAGTGAGCTGTTCTACCTTAAGGCGTATGGTCACGTTTGCGTCGTCCGCATTGGCCAGTGTTACATCCTCCGGCAGATAATCGTTTAAATTCACTGTCACCACCTTGTCCTGTGTTGCTCCCGAAACACTGAGCGCAGAGGACGGAATGGTGATCTTGTTCACAGATGCCAGGCTGTTTTTTAAGCCAAGCACGGAAACATTCTTGATACTGCACTCCACGCCGGTATACTGATAGCCGGAGGCTGCGGTTCCAGTCACTTCAAAGTCAAGCGGAAGTGTCTTCACCTTGCTGATTTCCAGATTGTACTGGATTTCCGACGGACTGACACTCACACGGTCACTGACGGTGATCTCATTGCCGTTGGCATCGTAAAACACCGGTTCTGCCGTCCCCTCCGTGCTGCTTTCCAGTCCATTTACATTCAGTTCGATTCCCACATGATTGATCAGGCCAACCTGAGAAGTCGGGCCCTCCACCGTTACATGATCCGGTGTCAGGACGGCCTTGTTAACCGCATAATCTTCCGCGAGATTTCCATAGGTGTTCATGATCAGAGAGAACTGCTTGCTCTGGAGTTCTTCTGTCTGAATGCGCACTACACCCGGACGGCTTTCCGCATTGGAAATCAGCTCCTTGTTATTCAGTACCTCGATTTTTACCTGTACGGATCCGGTTACATCATACAGCTCAGCCAGATCCACATAAGCGCGGAAATCTGAGGAACGGATCTTGTAGGCATCTTTTGTCCGCACATCAAAATATACCGTTACTGTGTCTTTTCCGCCAAGTTCATAGGTTCTTCCTGCCTTGGTCAGTACCTGTTCGTTTACGATCTCCAGTGGAACTTCTTTGCTTCCGGTCACTTCCGGATTGGAGACATTCACAACGACCAGCCACACAAAAAATGCCAGAAAACAGGAAAGAATCTTAAGTCCAAGATTATTTATCAGTTTTTCTTTCATTTCTGCGTTTTCCCTTCCAGATCTTTAACAGTGTGCCATTGCTCTCTTCCTGGTCTTCTGCTACCGCCAGTACCTTGCGCAAATCTTCTGCCGTGGAAATTCTTCTGAGTTTTCCATTCTCCACAACAGAAACTCTTCCGGTCTCCTCGGACACGACCACGGTGAGACTGTCTGTGACTTCACTGATGCCGACCGCAGCGCGGTGTCTGGTTCCCAGATCCTTGCTGATGGTCATATTGTCAGACAGCGGCAGATAACAGGTTGCCGCTGTAACGCGGTTGCCGCGAATGACTACCGCACCGTCATGAAGCGGTGTGTTGTGCTCAAAAATATTGATCAGGAGCTGGCTGCTGACCAGTCCGTTGATTTCGATACCAGTACGCTCAATCTCTTTCAGGGAAACTTTCCGCTCAATGACCATGAGGGCACCAGTCTTCACCTTTTCCATCTCGAAGGTTGCCTTGACAATTTCATTGACCGTGCGGTCGGAAAAGCCCTGATTCTCCTGATTGCTTTCAAGAGAAAAAATCTCAGAGATCAGGTTTCTGCTTCCCAGCTGTTCCAGGGCTTTACGCAGTTCCGGCTGGAAGATGATCACCAGTGCCGTTACCGCAATACCACCTGTTCTTCCCAGGATCCAGAGGATCGTGTCCCAGTGAAAGATGGCTGCCGCTACTGCAAATGCCATGATCATGGCAATGCCTCTCAGCAGATACCAGGCTTTGGTACTCTTGATCCATAACAATGCATAATATACCAGGATCGTCAGTATGATGATCTCGGTCAAATTGGAAAATGTAATTCTTGGCAAAAAGGAGATCCAGGAGCGCATGCCCTGAAAAACCATCTCCAAATCCTGGAATATGCCAGTCATACCTGGTCCTCTCTTTCTATTCTATATTAATACAACCTATTCTCGCGCCCTGCGGTCATGCCTGCCGCGGGCCGGGTTGTTGATGCGCTGTACTTTTACATCAGTCCGCGCCACTGCTACCTTCGGCACGGCCTTTACATAGTACACGTAATCATCATCCTCATACTGGACATATTCCGTCCGTGTATAATCTACCGTAAACACAAAGAAATGATACAGCAAAGCCACCGCCAGGGAAATTAGCGCCCCAATCAAAAGCTTCGGCACCGGCATGGATACATGGAAGATGAAATCTCCCACAAACACGGCTGCCAGCTGCGCGATGGTTCCGGTCACAATGGCAATTTCCCAGGCATAATCCAGTGACATATTGTGGAGCAGGTATACACAGAGAATGCCAACCACACATACCATGATCATGACCATCATCTCCTGGCTGGAGAGAAGGCCGCGGATGATCTGGACAAACTTCTGTGTAATGTCTACTGACGCGTCATTGGTCAATACACCCGCATTCTGTTTTACATAGGAAATAATGTAATAAATCACAACACCGCTGCCCACCGGAATCACGGTGAGAAGGCTTCCTGCCAGACCTGCCAGAAGTGGAACCGCAAATGGAATCTTCAGCAGAAATGCCATGGGTGTCAGCACCAGCCAGAAGCTGTCTCCCGGCTGAAACCCGTAATACAGCAGGATCAGGATGATCAGGATAACTGCCGTGATCAGCGCTGTCTCCATGGATACCGCATAGATATGCGCCAGCATGACGGCTCCAAGCAGGCATCCGATTGCTCCATAGGGCAGGAACGCGCTTACAAGAGCCACTGCCAGCAGGGCCACCGGACCCGTAAGTTCCGTGCGATAGCCAATATTTCCGTTTAACAGAGCCATAGCAGCCAGACTGTATAAAAATTTGATGACGCCGTTTACCGGTGTCGCGTATTTTCCGTAAAATGATTTCAGCCGTTCTTTAAGTACGAGAAACATCATCATAGCGGCTGCCCTCCTTTGTCAGTTCTCTGGTACGGCTCTGAACGTCATAACGTTTCTCCAGCCGTTTCAGCTTTGCGATATAAACCCGCATGCCGCGCCTTGCGTATTCATAGCGTTTGCTGCTGACAAGCCAGGTAATGATGAGATACAGCACCAGCCCTGCCGCGTATAATACCGCGCCTGCTTTGGCCGCGCCGACCACCTCATCAAGTTCCATAACATTTAAAAGACGCTCCATGCTGTAAAGCACCCACATGAGCGCGCATAAAATGAAGCATACGGTATAGGCAAAGAAAGAACGCAGGATGCGTCCGCTGATATAGTCACTGCGGAAATAGCGGTTCGCCGGAAAAATATGTTTCCCCTCCCGCTTTTCAAACAGAGCAATTCCTGTCATCAGTTTGATCTTGTCTTCATTGAGCATAAAGTCGTTCTCCATTTTCTTTTTGCGTCCGCTGTTCGTCAGCTCGTTACATTGTACCATAATTATTCTGTCAATGCCACCGTTCAAGACGCATTTTTTCCTATATTTTCAGTTCAGAAAATGCCTACCCATGTACAGTAACAGTATAACATAAAAATACCGCCATGTAAAACACGGCGGTATTTTAGTTCGTTATCTTATCTTGTTTTTAGCGTATTTATTCGTCCACGCTGTAGTTCGGTGCCTCTTTGGTGATGTGGATATCATGCGGATGGCTCTCTTTTAAGGAAGCTGCGGAAATTTTAACAAAACGTCCGGTTTCCTGTAAGGTCGGGATGTCTTTTGCTCCGCAGTAGCCCATACCGGAACGAAGTCCGCCGAGCATCTGGAATACAGTGTCTTCCACCATGCCCTTATATGCCACACGGCCCTCAACACCTTCCGGAACCAGCTTCTTCGCGTCAGACTGGAAGTAACGATCCTTACTTCCGTTCTCCATTGCCGCGATGGAACCCATACCACGATAAACCTTGTACTTTCTGCCCTGATACAGCTCGAAGGTTCCCGGGCTCTCGTCACATCCGGCAAACATGCTTCCCATCATGCAGACATTACCGCCCGCAGCAATGGCCTTGGTGATATCTCCGGAGTACTTGATACCACCATCTGCGATGATCGGGATACCGAACTCTTTTGCGACTGCGTAGCAGTCCATAACAGCGGTGATCTGCGGAACACCGATACCTGCAACCACACGGGTGGTACAGATGGAACCAGGTCCGATACCAACCTTGACTGCGTCAACACCAGCCTCGATGAGTGCTCTGGTTGCCTCGCCGGTTGCCACGTTGCCTGCGATGACCTGAAGATCCGGATAAGCTTCCTTGATCATTCTGACGCAGCGCAGTACGTTCTCAGAATGTCCGTGAGCGGAATCCAGGACAACCACATCTACATGAGCCTTCACCAGTGCGCTTACACGGTCTAAAACATTTGCGGTAATACCAACAGCCGCACCACAGAGCAGGCGTCCCTGTTCGTCCTTTGCGGACGACGGATATTTGATCTGCTTCTCAATGTCCTTGATGGTGATGAGCCCCTTTAAGTTGAAGTCATCATCCACGATCGGAAGCTTCTCCACTCTTGCCTTTGCCAGGATACGTTTTGCCTCCATAAGGGTGATACCCTCTTTGGCGGTAACCAGATGCTCGGAGGTCATGCACTCTTTGATCTTCTTGGAAAAATCCTCCTCAAACTTTAAGTCACGGTTGGTGATGATACCAACCAGCTTGCGGCCCTCTGTAATCGGCACACCAGAGATGCGGAACTTAGCCATAAGCTCGTCTGCGTCCTTTAAGGTATGCTCCGGGGAGAGGAAAAACGGATCTGTGATGACACCATTCTCTGAACGTTTTACCTTATCTACTTCCTCTGCCTGCGCTTCAATTGACATGTTTTTGTGAATGATACCAATACCACCCTGACGCGCCATGGCAATTGCCATACGGTGTTCTGTAACGGTATCCATTCCCGCACTCATAAGCGGAATGTTCAGTTTGATCTTCTTGGTCAGATAAGTGGTTAAATCTACCTGATTCGGAATAACCTGGGAATAAGCCGGCACCAGGAGCACATCGTCAAACGTAATGCCCTCACCAATAATTGTACCCATTATTCGTTTCCTCTCTTTCTTTGGTTTTGTTCATAAAGATTCCATGGCAATCGTGTTTTTATTATTAGTAAAACTAATATTTCAACGTCATTGAATCTATTGGACTTATTAATTGCATATTGTAGCAAAAATCTGTCCGCTTGTCAAATACTATTGAAAGGAAAAAGAGGAACGGCTCCAACAGAACCATTCCTCTTTAAAATATTACTTATTTTTGCGTCTTACATCATTCCGCCCATGCCGGCACCTGCTGGCATTGCCGGAGTCTCTTCTTTGATGTTCGCTACTACGGACTCGGTGGTCAGAAGGGTGGATGCTACGCTGGTCGCGTTCTGCAGTGCGCTTCTGGTTACCTTAGCCGGGTCAAGGATACCAGCCTTGATCATGTCTACATACTCTTCTTTGTACGCATCAAAGCCATAGCCTACCGGAGACTCTTTTACCTTGTTGATGATAACAGAGCCTTCCAGACCTGCGTTTGCGGAGATGTGGAACAGCGGAGCCTCCAGAGCTTTCAGAATGATCTTGCCGCCGGTCTTCTCATCGCCCTCAAGAGCGTCTACTACAGACTTGATCTCCTGAGTTACATGTACATATGCGGAACCGCCTCCTGCAATGATACCTTCCTCTACTGCTGCTCTTGCTGCAGACAGAGCATCCTCCATACGGAGTTTTGCTTCTTTCATCTCAGTCTCGGTTGCAGCGCCGACACGGATAACAGCTACACCACCTGCCAGCTTTGCAAGACGCTCCTGCAGTTTTTCTTTATCGAACTCAGAAGTGGTCTCTGCGATCTGAGCACGGATCTGCGCAACTCTTGCTGCAATCTCATCCTTGTTGCCGCAGCCGTCAACGATGATGGTGTTCTCCTTCTGTACTTTAACGGATTTCGCACGGCCAAGCTGCTCCATAGTGGTATCCTTCAGTTCCAGGCCAAGCTCCTCGGAAATTACGGTACCGCCGGTCAGGATAGCCAGATCCTTTAACATTTCTTTTCTTCTATCGCCGTAACCCGGAGCCTTCACACCAACAACGGTGAAAGTACCTCTCAGCTTATTGACAATCAGGGTGGTCAGCGCCTCGCCCTCAATGTCCTCAGCGATGATGAGCAGCTTGGAACCAGACTGTACCAGCTGTTCCAGCAGCGGCAGAATCTCCTGAATGTTGGAGATCTTCTTATCGGTAATTAAGATGTACGGATCGTCCAGAACGGCTTCCATCTTCTCCATATCAGTTGCCATGTATGCAGATACATAGCCACGGTCAAACTGCATGCCTTCTACCAGATCAAGCTCAGTCTTCATAGTCTTGGACTCTTCAATGGTAATAACGCCGTCTTTGGAAACCTTCTCCATCGCGTCTGCTACCATCTGGCCTACTTCCTCATCAGCGGAAGAGATAGCAGCGACTCTTGCGATATCTGCCTGGCTCTTAACGTCCTTCTTCATGCCTTTGATTGCCTCTACGGCTGCATCTGTGGCTTTCTTCATACCCTTTCTCATAATGATCGGGTTAGCACCTGCTGCCAGGTTCTTCATACCTTCGTTGATCATCGCCTGGGCCAGAACGGTTGCGGTTGTAGTACCATCACCAGCTGCATCGTTGGTCTTGGTTGCTACTTCCTTCACCAGCTGTGCGCCCATGTTCTCAAACGGGTCTGCCAGCTCGATCTCCTTCGCAATGGTCACACCATCGTTGGTAATGAGCGGAGCGCCGAAGGATTTATCCAGAACTACGTTTCTGCCTTTCGGTCCTAATGTAACTCTTACGGTATCTGCTAACTGATTTACGCCCGCTTCCAGGGCTTTTCTGGCTTCTACGCCATATTTAATTTCCTTTGCCATGGTTATCAACCTCCATAATTTTCTTGAATAAACGTTCCGATCAGCATCTGTCTTCCAGACATCCTGCCCATCGATTAACCGATAACAGCCAGAATATCATTCTGTTTTACAATGACATATTTCTCATTGTCCAGCTCAACTTCTGTGCCTGAGTATTTCGAATAGATAACTTTATCGCCAACCTTTACCTGCATCGTGATTTCTTTTCCATCTACCACTCCGCCAGGACCAACCGCGATTACCTCTGCCTGCTGCGGTTTCTCTTTTGCCTGACCCGGAAGAACGATACCTGATTTGGTCGTCTCCTCTGCAACTAACTGCTTTAATACAACTCTGTCAAATAATGGTGTTAACTTCATTATTGGCTCCTCCTTATCCATCCAAATTTATTCCATCTGATTGCTTTTCTTTCGTAATCAGATATGTATCTTCTTCTTACGAAGTATGTTATAACACGTTCTGTTAGCACCGTCAAGTGTTGAGTGCTAAAATTTTAGTAAATTTTACGGGGAGAACTGAAATATTCCATTTCTCCCCGTTCTATTAATTGCTCTCCTCAAATGCCTTAATCGCCGCAACCGTTTTCTCATAACACTCTTTTACCGATGCAAAATCTGCCTCGTATCCGGTCAGTTCTCTGCCTCTCAGTTTTTCGGTCAGCGCTGCGCTTACCTCATAGAAGGCATCAAAGCCCAGGTTCAGACAGATTCCTTTCAGGGTATGTGCCGCGCGGAATGCTTTCTCCGCATCCTTTTCTTTTAATCCATCCTCCAGATCCTGAAAGCTGGAATCGCTCAGAAACTTGATGGCAAATTTTTCCACCAGCGCCACACCTCCAAAGCGTTTCTGAACTCCTTCAAAATCCCCGCCCATTTCTTTGTAGCATTCCTGAATTGTCATGACAGCCTCCTGTTATTTCTCTTCCTCAGTTTTCATACGGCTCAGCTCCTCGCCCGCAGTTCCATACTCTTTTTCAATCGCCTGCGTCACCGCGCCGAAAAACTTCTTCTGTGAATTGTCATAATGTTCAAATTTCTTATTTTTTCGCTCCGGATCACTCATCTCACTCCGGTATGCTGCCTCCTGCAGCTCCTTTTTAATAGGATCCTGAATCTCACACAGGCACTCAAGCAGGAGCGGGTTAAATGTACCACACTCTCCGTTGCAGATCATCTGCACCGCCTCCTCATGAGAATAAGCCTTTTTATAGACGCGCTCACTTGTCAGCGCATCATACACATCCGCCAGCGCCACCACCTGCGCTGAGATCGGGATCTCCTCCCCTTTTAGACCATCTGGATATCCTTTTCCATCATAGCGCTCATGGTGCCAACGGCAGATCTGGTACGCCACTTTCATCAGCGGCTCATCCTCATACATCTGAAGATTCGCAAGCATGTCCGCACCGATCACTGTATGTTTTTCCATGATCTTACGCTCCTCCGGCGTCAGACGACCCGGTTTATTCAAAATCTTCTCGTCAATTCCGATCTTTCCGATGTCATGCAGGGATGATGCCGTGCTGATCAGCATCCGGTTCGACCAGGACAAGGGATATTTGTCCGTCTTCTTGACGAGCTGTTCCAGAATCATCGTCGTCAATATATTAATATTGAGTACGTGCATACCGCTCTCGCCATTTCGAAATTCCACGATCTCGCTCAGAACACTGATCAGCATCCGGCTATTCTTCTCTTTCTCAAAAACCTGGTTCGTCACCATTGCCACCAGGCGGCGCTGTTTCGCATACAATTTGATCGTATTTAAGACACGCCGGTGTACAACCTCCATATCGAACGGGCGCTTGATATAATCAGAAACTCCCCACTCATACGCCTGCTTGATGACCTCGCCCGAATCTTCGCCCGAAATCATGATAACCGGGATATCCCCGATCAGGTTGTTGCGGTTCATGTATTCCAGAACCCCGAAGCCGTTCATCCCCGGCATGACGATATCGAGAAGAATCAGGGAAATCTTCGTCTCATAACGGTTCAGCATGTCGAGACATGCTGAACCATTTTCTGCCTCCAGAATCTCGAATTCGCCTTTCAGCATTTCTGAGAGAATCATACGGTTCATCTCCGAATCGTCCACGATCAAAATGCGGTAACGACTCGCATTGCGCCGCCCGGCTACCACGATCTCCTCCGGTGTCCACTGTCCATCTTTCTCAGTCACAATCATGTTCTTGGAGGTCTTCGCCTGATACATAAATTCGTCCGCCCGGCACATCGCCTTCCCGACTGTCTCCCCGTTCGTCAGCGTACCGCCGATGCTGACTGACAATTTCAGTTGCGGATATCCTTCAACACTCATGTTGCAGATCAGATCCTGTATCCGATGCAGCTTCTCAACAAATGCCTCCAGACTGATGCCCGGCATCACAAGCAGGAATTCATCCCCGCCATAACGCACCAAGCGGTCCGTCTTACGGATACAGCTTATAATCGCCGCCGACACCGTCACCAGCACTTTATCGCCCGCCACATGCCCATATATATCATTGTAGGTCTTAAAATCATCCAGATCGAGCATCGCGATACCGGCATCCATCCGCTGCTCTTTTAACTGATCTTCAAAATATCTCCGGCTGTAGCTCCTCGTCAGTGCATCCGCATACAGCTCGCGCCTGTAGTGTGCAAATTTCTTAACGAGTGCTTCTCTTCCCTCTGCGTCAAGAAGTGTCTCATCATCCAGACAGGAAATCATCTCCACCACACAGGGAACTCCATCCACCTCCAGATACTTCGCGATGACCTGATACATCTTCAGACCGATAAATTCAAGCTTCATGCACTGTCCCTTCATCGCAAGCGCGCGCTGTGCCGCACAATTCTCACAATTCTTTCCTTTTTCCCAGAACGAATAGCATTTGCAGTCCTCGGATCGGAGTTCCCCGTTCCTCACGTCCATCTTATGGAGTAGATCTTTATCTAAAATACGTACAACCGTAAATATCCTTTCCATCTGTGCAATCATTTGTTCCAATTCCTGCGCCGTCATCTTTGTATTCAAATTCATCATTTTATTTTTATCACCACCTAGCAAATATATAATTTTATTCTACATGATTTCCGGTATGACAACAAGCATTTTTCTCATGCTTCCTGTACATAATTACCGCCCCTGTGTTACTGTTCACGCATACGTACCCCGTAACACGTGATTCACACACTTCCCGTTGTTCACAAAAGATTCCCTTTATTTTTTAGGCGTTTCGTATTACAATAAGGATATCGAATCGTATAGAGAGGAGTATCAACCATGGCAAAAAAACATTTTGGTAAATTACTGACACTGGCAGCTATCGTCGGCGCTGCAGCAGCTGGTGTTTCTTACGTCTTACAGTATAAATCATTCCACAAGGAACTGGATGAGGATTTCCACGACTTTGAAGATGATTTCGATGATTTTGACGATGCCGGCGATAAAGAAGCTTCCAAGGCTTCTGATACAGCTGCCTCCGAACGCAGCTATGTTTCCTTAAATCCGGAGAAAAAGGAAGCTCCGGCTGAGACTCCAGAGGAAACTTCTGAACATTCTGAGGAAAGCGAAAAAGCTCCGGCTGATGCAGATGTCTCTTCCGAAGAACCAGTCAAAACAGAAACCGTCCGCGCAGATGCTCCGGTTTCCGAGGACGGCGAATCTTCTTCCGAGAAAGAAGATTCCGACGCAGCCCCGGATGACAGCACAACCGTGACGGTTGAGGAAATCACAGAATAACACAGGAGGATTCTTTGCATGATACAAAGTCTTCTCCGCGCGATGGAACTTCTGGAACTTTTAAAAGAAGCCAACCACAAATATTCCATCGCAGAACTTTCCGAATCAACCGGGCTTCCGCCCAGCACAATCCACCGGATTTTGCAGACATTTTGTGAAAAAAAATACGTGATCCGCGATGAACACGCGCACACCTACCAGCTCGGTCCCGCCCTCATCTCTCTCGGTCGGGCGGCGGCTGACAATGTGCGGATTCAGGATGCGGCGCTTCCGATTCTCAAGAACCTCTCCTACTGTACCCGTGAGGATTCCTATCTGATCATCCAGGTTGGCGACAAGGGACTGGTACTTGACAAAACGGACGGTCCGAACCACCTCAAGGTCGTCGAAGAATTTGGCTATGAGATGGATCTGCACTGCGGTGCGATCCGCAAGGCGCTTCTGGCTTTCCAGAGCGACGAATACATCCGCCGCTATCTGGACGCACGCTTAAACCGTCCTGAGGCATTTCCAAAGGCGGATCCCGCAGAATTGGCAGAAGAACTCCGCACCATCCGTGAGAAGGGCATTGCCGTTTCCCACGGCGAATACGTCCCGGATGCAGTCGGGATCGGTGCTCCCATTTACGGTATTGACGGACGCATTTCCGCTTCGGTCGGAATCATCGCACCGTATTCCCGTATTGAAGATGACACACATCTTCTGCACCTGCAGGATCAGGTTCGCCACAGTGCGGCAGAATTGTCCTATTATATGGGACATACATTTAAGCAGGAGAAATAAAATTACGGTTCACGGGTAGGCACTTTTGGAACCAAAAGTGCCGTAAGAAAACGTGGTGGTAGCAGGA
>ERZ773239.1354-NODE-1354-length-18944-cov-15.411298_pt1 | contig 18944 bp, 13 predicted proteins | sample MGYA00580521_ERZ773239 | MGnify/ENA primary metagenome ERZ773239 (study PRJEB29015, sample SAMEA2737801) | human gut metagenome | biome: human gut; feature: human-associated habitat; material: faeces | place: China | collected 2012 ... | reverse complement strand
TATAGATTTCTTTGTTAATAACATACAAAAAAATCACCACTTAACTGCTTTAAATAGCGATTTTATCATTGTTTGCGTTACTTTTTTAATAATGCCCTTTATCGGGCTTTCTCCATTTCTACAGGAAGGATGCGAGCGTAGCAGACTTGCGCTTGCGAGTGTCAATGCCCTTTATCGGGCTTTCTCCATTTCTACGGTTTTCAAGTTGTAGTCAGCAATGGCTATATTGATGTGTCAATGCCCTTTATCGGGCTTTCTCCATTTCTACGGATTAGACCTCGTTAATCATGATGGACACTTTATGGTGTGTCAATGCCCTTTATCGGGCTTTCTCCATTTCTACGCTCCCCTCTGGGAACGCCCTAAAATGAAGCATTTGCAGACTCGATTTTGCAGGTAATTGTCTGACAACATCAAAATCTGCTTATTTTTTGCTATTTTTGTGTCTCTTTACACTTTGTTCATATTTTGTAACAGTTCAGCATAAAAAGATAATTGACAATACAATGAGCTTGTTCATTGTATTGTTGATTCTCTTTTTATGGTAGAATAGCCTTTCATTTCTGAAATGAGATAAACAAAAGCTGCATGGCAGCGACTGACAGTTTACTGGCAGGTTTATGAATGTAAGAAATAAAAGGCTGAACTGTTACTATTTTTTTGTCATTTTTAGACCTTAGTTGTAAAAATGGATTTATAATTTTATTTTAACATATCATGTTATAAATGTATATAAAAACTTTCAACTTCCAATTTTTCCAAGTAACAGTTCAGCCCAAAAAAGATAAGTCAATAATACATGAGCTTGCTCAATGTATTATTGACTTGTTTTTTGGGGCTGAATAGCCTTTCATTTATGAAATGAAGTAAACACAAGCTGCATAGCAGCGACTGACAGCTTGCTGGCAGGTTTACGAATGTAATAAATGAGAGGCTGAACTGTTACTTTTCCAACTTTCACACCTAGCAAACATATGTAGATGCTTAATGTTTCAAGCAAACTAATTAACCAAATCGGTGCCTTAACATTAAAAAACATTATTTCTCTAACCACTGTTTTATAGTTTCTTCATCCATATCTACAGCACTTGCTATTAAAGAAATATCCATTCCCATATCATTTAATTTTTCTACCGTTTTTTTCTTCTCAGCCATAGCTTTTTTTACAGCCTCCTCTGTAGCTTTTTTTGCTGCTTTTTGTGCTGCCTCTTTTGCTGCTTCTTTCGCTTTTCTCTCGGCATATTCCTCTACACTTTTACACATCTTCTCATCCTCCTCACCATGTTTTAATTCTTTCATTCTTCTTGATATATTTGGAAATTTATCATCCCTGAAATCTATTTTTAGAAAACATTGCATGAGGTCACTTATCAGACTATCATCTGCCACTTCAGTATTGACATATACTGACATTTGTTATCATTGTTTGCATTACTTTTCTAATCCAATATCACATATCTGCCAAACCCCATGCTTGTATTCTTTCCTATATGCACAAGCTGTCCTGCGATAAGATATTCAAGCGACTCATCGCTTATGTTTCCAAGGACACATTCCCCTTTAATTCCGTGCAATGCAATATGGCTTTTATGTGTATTTGAATATCTGTCAATCTTAGTATGGTACACTTCCTGCTCTTCTATATATTGAAATTCACTTTCAAGATATATTTTTCCTACATCATTTCCCTCCATACAATTTAACAGATATACTCTCCTAATTGCAGCTTCTGTCAATGCCTGTCCGTCAAATTTGTTTAGCCATTGTCCTCTGAATTTCTGTGATAATGGTGTGCAAAATTTCAGTATTTTTCTGTCTGAGCTGTTTAATTTTTTTAATTGATATTCGATATAGTTTGACAGTGTATTTATTATTATTTTGTTATTGTTAATAGCACCATCCTCAAGTATCGGCTGTCTTTTTTCGTTAAATATGCCTGCTATCTCAAATCTGCTTTTTTCTTTTCCTATTCCCTTCATCCCCAGCATATATAATGCCTGCAATATCTGTGAAAAATATATTATAACATTTCCAAATAAGATAATATTTACTTTTAGCTTGTCTCCTCTGCTGAATGTTGTCTGCTTATTTTCACACTCTATTATATATCCCAGACTTTCACCATTTGTTACATACTCCGGTTTTATTTTTAATGGATGATAAAATATTCTTGGTACCGTACAATCTTCTTTGAATTTACAAGCATTACAATTTCTATCCGACAGGCAATATTGTTCAAGAAGCATTTCTCCCATACCGCCTCTTATCGCCGAAACTTTATTTTCCGGCATTTTTGTATCTTCTGTGAATTCAAATACTAAATTTATTTTACTGTATCTTATATCGAACTTTTCACTGTTTTTCATCCTACAAACTCTCCACAAATCTCATAAATGCTTTCTGTCCATCTTCCGTGCGTTTATAAACTCCTGCACATTCAAGCACCTTAACAAATACTTTGCTTATCTCATCATGGATTATATCCATTATATTTTCCGGAGTTATCGTATAATTTCCTATCCACTCGTCTACCCAGTCAGCGTGTTTTTCAAGTATCTCATCCGCACGAATATCTTTGTGATTTAATATTGCATCTGCAAGGTCGCTCATTTCCTTTTTAAGTCTTGCCGGAAGCACCGCAAGTCCCATTACCTCGATAAGTCCAATGTTTTCTTTTTTAATATGATGAAGGTCTGCTGACGGATGGTAAACTCCCCACGGTGCTTCTTTAGTTGTGATATTGTTGCGGAGCACAAGGTCAAGTTCGTACTTTCCATCACGCATACGGGCAATAGGAGTTATTGTATTGTGTGGTTCTCCGTCTGTCTCGCTGAATATAAATGCGTCTTCATCTGTATATGCTCTCCAGCTTGTAAGAATATGGTCTGCCGCATTTACTATACTGTCTGCATTTTCCCCCTGTAAACGAATTACGGACATAGGCCATTTTACAATTCCTGCTTTTACATCTTCATATCCAGAAATTACAAATGTTTTCTCATAATCAGATTTTGCCATTGCAAATGTATATCCGCCGCCCTGAAAATGGTCATGACTTAAAATAGAGCCTCCAACTATAGGCAGGTCTGCGTTTGAGCCAGCCATATAATGCGGAAACTGTCTTACAAAATCAAGAATTTTCTTAAATACTGCATGGTCTATTTTCATCGGTGTATGCTCGGCATTAAATATAATGCAATGTTCATTATAATAAACATATGGCGAATACTGCATATAATACTGCTGTCCGTCTAATGTAACAGGAATAATCCTGTGATTTTGTCTTGCAGGATGTGAAAAGTGACCTGCATATCCCTCGTTTTCCTTGCACAAAAGACAAGCCGGATAACCGGACTTCTTTGCTTTTCCAGCCTTTGCAATATCTCTTGGATCTTTCTCCGGCTTTGAAAGATTTATGGTAATATCAATCTCGCCGTACTCCGTATCAGTAACCCATTTTTCATCTCTTGCAATTCTGTCTTTTCTTATATAATTGGCTGCCTGGCTGAAACTATAATAAAAATCAGTTGCCGCCTTTGGAGAAACCGCATATTTATCCTTAAATTCTTTCCTCACAATACTTGGCGGCGGAGTTATACATCCCATTATCTTTGTGTCAAACAAGTCCTTTGCAGTAATCGTATCCTCTTTCATAATACCGTTTTCAAATGCATACTTCACCATATCTTCAAGTATCTCATGCACCGGTCTGAATGATGCAGCCTTATGTTTCTCTTCTGAGTTTTCACACTTCTGCGACTCACTCAAATCCTTAGTATCAGAATTTTCATTCTTTACATCATATTCCATCACATCAAACAATTCTAAAAGTCTATTTGTAACATAAATCTCATCACATTCCTCAATCAAGCCATTAGCCTTCCCGTATGAAACAAGTTCACTGATATATTTAGTAATCATACTCTCATATCCTCCTGCTGTTTTTAGCAATCCTGTATGCCTGCTTCTTTTTCAAACAGAGAATACAGCACAACAATTCTCATTTATTATCAACTTTAATTTTTATCTCATCTATTATCTCATTAGGTGTTTGCAAAACTATCTTGATATGTAATTAAATTGTATTAAATATAACAAATAATGTTAGCCGATATTATTTGTTATATTAATACAATTAACACAGCCTACATCCAGTTTTACAAATACCACAACTTTAATCAATAACTTTCATGCCGCCATACTTACGAATCTTAAGTACATTGCAAGCACCTTTTCCAAATACTTTATCCATCTTTTCAAGATATTCAGGTACGGCTTCATTTTTAACAAATGCCTGTATTGTTCCTGCAAATCCGCCGCCATGCACACGACATACTCCTTTTCCACCCTCAAGTACAGTGTCGCTTATCGCAAGTGCAAGTGATACATTCTGATGTCTGATATCATTTACCGTATAAACATTCTGAAGATACTTGTATGATGAGTCTCCTGATTCTTTTATAAGAGTTAAAAACTCATCTATCTTTTCTGATTTAAGAGCCTCTGCCTGTTTTCCAACACGCTTATTTTCATTTATAAAATGAATTGCACGAAGTACGGCTCTGTCACCACATTTTTCTCTGAGCTTCGATATATTTTCAATAATATCGTCCATTAAAACTTCTCTAAGAACTTCTTTTCCAAAATAAGCCGCAACCTCTTTCATTTCCTGTGGTACCGCCGCATAGTCTGCCGTAAGGTCTGCATGAGAGCCCTTTGTATCCGTAATACATAAACTGTAACCATACTTATTCATGTCGAATTCAACCTTTTCAACAACCGGTTCTTTTGGTTTTGCAAAATTAACATGAACAAGACTTCCTACAGAACAAGCCATCTGATCCATAAGTCCACAAGGTTTTCCAAAATATACATTTTCCGCATACTGACCGATAATAGCAATCGTGACCGCATCCATTTTTCCGTCATTGTAAAGCTGTGAAATAATAGTTCCCACAACCGTTTCAAATGCTGCCGATGAAGACAATCCTGCACCTATGAGCACATCACTTGTGACATATGCAGTAAATCCGCCAATATCAAAACCGTGGTCTTTTGCACCTTTGAGCACACCTTTTATCAGGGCTTTTGTTGTTTCTTTTTCGCTTTCTTTATAAGAAATGTCATTTACATCAATAATAATTTCTTTATATGTACCTGAGATAAGATGGATCATGTTGTCATCTGTTTTTCTCGTGACTGCAATAGCGTCCATATTGATAGATGCCGCTAAAATCTCACCGTGCTGATGGTCTGTATGGTTTCCTCCGACCTCGCTTCTTCCCGGTGCACTGTATATTGCTGCATCTCCCTCGCCATAAAGCTTTTCAAACTTCTCAATCGCTTTTATATAACGCTCTGTCTGATACTCTATCCTGCTCTCATCAACATAAATGTCTGTCAACAGGTCTTTGTAATCACCTTTCTTTAATGCTTCTTTTATTTCATTTGTTTTTTTCATGCACAAAATCCTCCCAATTTTAATTTTATTTCAACATAAAGCTAAACCTTTCAACATTTAACTCTAATATAATGCCAATTTATTATAATGTCAATAAAAGTTTACTTATTTTTACTAAACTTTTGTAACAATTCAGCCTAAAAAAGATAAGTCAATAATACATGAGCTTGCTCAATGTATTATTGACTTGTTTTTTGGGGCAGAATAGCCTTTCATTTATGAAATGAAGTAAACACAAGCTGCATAGCAGCGACTGACAGCTTGCTGGCAGGTTTACGAATGTAATAAATGAAGGGCTGAACTGTTACAAACTTTATTGTAAGACATGACTTACCAACAATATCTGAGCCATTATCCTAGTTTACCTTTTGCATTTCCAGATATATTTCCACACTAGAAAACGGGCAGCTATTACAAAATTTATCGTTTGCTCCAAAATAAACTCGACATTTTCAGCATATTGTGTTACCATATGTTTAGTAAACATAAACACATTTAACACTTTGATATACTTTTTCAACTTGTATATCAGATATTCATAAATCAGACTAACAGAAAGGACGATTTTTATAAATATGCCTACAATCCGTGATATAGCCAAAGCTGCCGGAGTTTCTCCCGGTGCCGTTTCAAGAATATTAAACAACGATACAACACTTCATGTTTCCGCCGGGACACGAAAACGAGTATTGGAGACAGCTAAAAATTTAGATTACAAAAAAATCCCAAGAGCAAACACACCCCTAACCGGAAATTGTTTTACTATGGGAATTGTTTTGTGGTTTTCTGCCGAGGAAGAATTAAAAGACAACTATTATCTTAAAGCAAGACAGGGAGTTGAGGATTTCTGCGTGAAAAACAATATAAATATACTCCGTGTGTTTCCGGGTGATTCAGAATATTTTTCTAAATTAAATACAGTTGACGGTCTTATATGTATCGGCAAATTCAGCCGCCTTGAAATCAAAAATTTTATAAACATATGCAGCAATATTGTTTTTCTTGATATGGCAGTAGACGAATTTAATATCACTTCATTATCAATGGATTTTGAACACGCCGTTTACAGTGCACTTGACTATCTGACGGAACTTGGGCATAGTAAGATTGCATTTTTAGGCGGAAAAGAATATGTAGGCAAACATGAACTTATAACCGATGCCCGCACCACAGCCTACAAAAAATATATGAATCACAGAAAAATGGATTGTGAAACTTATTTTAAAGAGGGAAGTTTTTCTTTTGAATCAGGATTTGACATGATGAATGAACTTTTCCGTGAAAACAATATTCCGACCGCCGTATTTGCAGCAAATGATGTTATTGCACTCGGTGCCATGAAAGCAATCCGTGAAAACGGACTTAAAATCCCTGATGATATATCCATTATAGGATTTAACGATGAGGAGACAAGTGCTTATATTACGCCGCCGCTCACCACAATCCATGCACCTGCATACGATATGGGACAGCACGGGGCAAATCTTGTATATGTCTCTTCAAATCTTAGCATAAAAACACCGCTTAAGGCTAAAATACCGTGTGAACTTGTGGTAAGAGAAAGCTGTAGGAGGATTTAAAAAACACCCGGATTATTTCATTTAAATAATCCGGGTGTTTTTTATTCTTATTAGATATTTTAATTTTTTACTTTACTGCAGCCAATATCCACTTCTGGCAGTCACCGCCCCAGAAATTCCACTGATTTATGTTTCCGCCTGAATCCCTGCTCCAGTCATACACATCAAGACCTGATTTACAGCTTGATGCCTTTGACAATACTGCATATGTTCCATCTGACTGTTTGCTTAATTTAAACAACTGATTTGTCCCTTTGTTCAGACTGTACTGTACAATGTTGGTTCCGTCCGCAGCACTTCCCATTGCCACATCAAGTGCCTTTGTATAATTTGATGCTCCTGTAAGTATATAGTAATATCCGTCACCATTTGATACTATCTTATATTTCTGTGATGCAAGTCCATTATATGCCCACTGCTGGATATTCGCATGGTCTGCCGAACTTCCGTCTGCCACATCTAAATATTTGCCTGAAAACTTATTTCTTATATAAAATGTTCCCTCAGTCTTGTTTACTTTAACTGAATTTTTTGTTCCCCATATCGTCTGATTATTTTTTCCTATCAATGAGAATGTCATAACTTCATTGTGGCTCGGTGTTTCATCTTTCTGCTTGAAAAATACACCTTTATACATCACACCGTCTATAACCATCTGACAGTAATATGTTCCTTTAATATAGCTCCAGCTTCCCGTCACATCCCCGGTGATTTTTCCGTTGGAATTTAATTTTACTTTCTGTGTTGTAAGCATTCCGACATTTTTTGTTGAAGCATCTTTTCCATGATTTACAAATTCATATTCTCCAAGCATATCTGATGCTGAATAGCCCGTTTTTGAAATCGTACTTCCGAGATACTCATAAACTGCAGTAACCGGCCAGTTATCCTGATTTAAAAACTGCTGGTGTACTCTCACTTCATGGGACTCATTTCCGCTGTCAAATCTGGTGTGATAAACAAGGTATCTCTGATTGTCCGTGTCAATAAATGCTGAGTTGTGACCGGCTGATTTGTAACCCTGCATTATCGGAGTAAAGTTATAATTTCCCATAACTTTTATTCCACGGTCTGCCTGATTTGTTCCTGCTGAAAATACTGCTGAATTTCCTGCGGCATCAACATAATTTCCGTTAATCGTCTTTGAACGATACATTCTTATATGATATCCTCCATCTGCACCAAGCCAGCCATATGTAACATAAAGATAATAATATCCGCTTTCTGCATCATATTGAATATATGGTGCTTCGCCTGACTTTTTATAGCCTCCGGCAATCCTCTTTCCAAAGTATCCATCAGTATCACCACTTGTAGTTTTTGGATATTTCGGCTGACCTGTAGCTGCATCAAGCTCAAGAATATAAATTCCTCCTGACCATGAACCATATGTCATCCAGAGTTTTCCATTTGCATCAAATAAAATACACGGATCTATCGCATTTGGATAAAAACTGCTATTATATGCTCCATTTGATGAGAACCAGTTTCCAACTTTCTCAACTTTTCCGTTATTTATCAATTTTGGAATATTGGTATTGTTATAGTTTGTATTAACCGTCTTTGTTCCAAGATTAGATTTTGTTGTTACATTTACATCTCCCTTTGTAAATCCAGAATAAACAACTGTATCTACATAAGAGAACGGACCTGTCGCAGACTTCGATACCCCATATCCTATACATGAACGCACAGCCGTTGATGATGTACAATAATAAATCATATACGCACCCTTACTTCCGTCTTTCCATACATAATTTTTATTGTATATGACATCAGGTGCCCAGACACCGTATCCGCCCTTACAATCGGAGTCATTGTAACCTGCCCACTGGAATGATGATGCAAGCGACTGTTCAAGTGCTTCATTTTTTGAAGCTTTTGTGCTTCCACTGTTTTTAACAGCCGTCACGAGTTCCCATTTCTGACAGTCACCGCCCCAATAGTTCCATTCATTTATATTTCCACCTGCTGATTTGCTCCAGTCATATACATCAAGACCTGATTTACAATCACTTGCCTTTGTCAAAATCGCATATGTTCCGTCTGCATTCTGAACAATGCGGTATTTTTGCATTTCTCCGCCCCAATAACTCCACTGCATAATGTTAGTGCCGTCTTTTGATGAACCACCGTCAACATCGACACACTTTTTATAGCTTGTCGCACCCGTAAGAATATAATAATAACCATCACCGGTAGAGACAAATTTAAACTTCTGTGCATCAGAACCGTTGTAAGACCACTGACGGATATTTGCTCCATCTTGTGCTGAGCCATTTTCAATATCAAGGTACAATCCGCTAAACTTATTTTTGATATAATAAATACCCTCGACATTTTCACTCGCATACAAAGATTTGTTTGTATATCCCTGAGTTCCCATAGCAGACCAGTTTCTCAAATCCTTTGATGATGCCTGTGCCATGTGTGAACCATAAATATTGTAAGAACCTGTCGATGAATCATAAAAAATTGATGGGTCATGCACGGAAATTCTCGTTGTGCTTGAAGCAGCTGATGAACTTGCCGCCGCATTGGCATCAGCAGGTACAGCCGTCAGACCGGATATGCACATTGCCGCTGCCATAAGTACAGTTGTGATTTTTTTAAGTCTCATTTTCATACTCTCCTTTAGATTTGCCAAGCGGATATTCGTGGTACACTCCGCTCTTTGCCTGATAGTGTTAAATACTAAGCCTCCAGAAACTATCCCTTATCCTATTAGACACTTTGCATAAATAATTCTAAATTATTTTATATTTTATGTTGATTATATCAGCATTATTTCATTTTTAAAATACAAAAAAGCAAAAATGCCATATAATTTTTAATTATTATACAACTTTTTTGCTTATTTTTACTATTTATTAAATTTGTTCTGTTTTATCTAAAACAAAAGAGTCAAAAAAATCACCACTTATATAACTCAATCAATCTCCAAAAGACTAATCCTTTAGAATCGATACATACAAGTGACGATTTCTTTATTTATGCCGCTTAATATCAATATTTATTTCCGATTAATTTACTCCGCAATAATATCCTTTACAACCTCACCAGCAATAATAAGCCCTGCAACCGCCGGCACGAATGCCATACTTCCCGGCACTGACCTTCTCTGCAAACAGGTACGCTGTACCCCTGGAGGGCATATGCAGTGATTTTTGCAATTATCATTTTCATCCTCGATAGGTGTCATAGGTTTTTCTTCCGAATAAACAACTTTAAGCTTTTTAACACCTCGTTTTTTAAGCTCACGGCGCATTACTTTTGCAAGCGGACACACTTTTGTTTTGTAAATATCTGCCACTTTAAATGCACTTGCATCCATCTTATTTCCGGCTCCCATGCAGCTTATTATCGGTATATTCATCTCCTGACATTTCATGACAAGTGATATTTTTGCTGTCACGGTATCTACTGCATCTACAACATAATCATACTCTTCAAATGGAAATGTATCTGCATTTTCAGGCAGGAAAAAGGTCTTATAGACATTTACCGTTACCTTTGGATTTATCTCCAAAATACGCTCACGCATAATATCTACTTTGTCTTTTCCGACCGTTTTTCTCGTTGCGATAAGCTGGCGGTTAAGATTTGTAAGGCAGACTTTATCATCATCTATCAGATCTATCTGCTCCACTCCGCTGCGGACAAGTGCATCAACAGTATAACCGCCGACTCCGCCTATACCAAAGATTGCCACTCTTGATTTGTGGAGTTTTTCAATACCTTCTTTACCTATTAATAATTCCGAACGCGAAAATTGATTTTGCATTTTTATTCCTCATTTCTCAATCTTTCTTAAAAAGGGCAAAATTGATATTTTGCCCTTTTATTTTTTACCATATTAATATATACTTTTCAAGTTCTTTGTAAATCCACTAGCAGATTTCTGCTCCTGCCGGCATCTTCTTTTCAGGTGTCATAAGTGAGAGATTTCCGTCTGCATCTTCTGCACAGAGTAACATTCCCTCTGATAATACACCGGCGAGTTTTGCAGGTTTAAGGTTTACAAGTACCATTACTTTTTTGCCTACCATTTCTTCTGCTGAGTAATGCTTCTTTATTCCTGATACTATCTGTTTTACTTCACTTCCGATTTTTACCTGTGAGCAGAGAAGTTTCTTTGATTTCTTTACTTCCTCACACGCAATTATCTCACCTACCTGGAACTGCATTTTCTCAAAGTCATCAAATGTAATTTCAGGTTTTGCTTCTATATCTATTACTTCCTCGTCTGAGCCTGTTTCCTCTGCTGCTCCGGCTGCCGCTTTCTGTGCCGCCTGAATTTCCTCAGCTTTTGCAAGTACCTCTTTCACATCCAGTCTCATAAAGAGAATTTCAGGTGCATCTGTCACCTTTGTTCCTGACTCATAAAGACCGAATTTATCCATATCTTCAAGTGCACGCTCTGTTGTATTGAGCTGTTTTAAAATCTTGTCTGTAGTGTCAGGCATAAATGATTTCAAAAGGCTTGCACCGATTGTGATGCTCTCGATAAGGTTGTAAAGAACTGTTGAAAGTCTGTCCTTCTTTGCCTCATCTTTTCCGAGTACCCAAGGCTCTGTTTCATCGATATACTTGTTGCATCTCTTAAATATCGTAAACACTTCCGTAATTGCATCAGCAACACGAAGTTTATCCATTTTTTCTTCAACTTTCTTTGGTACTGAGAGTACAAATGACTTAAGTTCATCGTCAACACTTTCCGTAACGCCCTTATCTTCTGCAACTCCGCCAAGATATTTGTTTGTCATTGAAATCGTTCTGTTGACAAGATTTCCAAGTGTGTTTGCAAGGTCTGAGTTCATACGCTCAACCATAAGCTCCCATGTAATCACACCATCATTTTCAAATGGCATTTCGTGGAGTACAAAGTAACGAACTGCATCAACTCCGAACATATCTACAAGGTCATCGGCATAGATTACATTTCCTTTTGATTTACTCATCTTGCCCTCGCCCTGAAGCAGCCACGGATGACCGAATACCTGCTTTGGAAGTGGAAGTCCGAGTGCCATAAGCATGATAGGCCAGTAAATTGTATGGAATCTAAGAATGTCCTTACCTATAAGATGAAGGTCAGCAGGCCAGAATTTTTCAAAAAGGTCTGTTCCTGTTTCGCTTGTATCGTTGTTTCCGTCAACATCATATCCAAGTCCCGTGATATAGTTGCTGAGTGCATCCACCCATACATATACGACATGACCCGGATCAAAATCTACCGGAATACCCCATTTGAAAGAAGTACGGGATACACACAAATCCTGAAGTCCCGGAAGAAGGAAGTTGTTCATCATCTCGTTTTTGCGTGACTCAGGCTGAATAAATTCAGGATGTGTATTGATATGCTCAATAAGTCTGTCTGCATAGTTGCTGAGTTTAAGGAAATAAGCCTCCTCTTTTGCAGGCTGACATTCCCTGCCACAGTCAGGACACTTTCCGTCTACAAGCTGTGATGCAGTAAAGAATGACTCACAAGGTGTACAGTACATTCCCTCATAATATCCCTTATAAATATCTCCCTGTTCATATAATTTCTTAAAAATCTTCTGAACCTGTTTCTCATGGTATTCATCAGTTGTTCTGATAAATTTATCATATGATGTGTTCATCAAATCCCAGATTGACTTAATCTGTCCCGATACATCATCAACAAATTTCTTTGGTGTTATACCTGCTTCATCAGCTTTAATCTCAATCTTCTGTCCATGCTCATCTGTTCCTGTCTGGAAGCGGACATCATAGCCCTGCTGTCTTTTAAAACGCACGATACTGTCTGCGAGAACAGCCTCGTAAGTGTTTCCGATATGCGGTTTGCCTGATGTGTAGGCAATCGCTGTTGTCAAATAAAATCTCTTTTTCTCTGCCATTTTGAACCTCCAATAAAATAAAAAAATCTTTAAGAATAGAAATATTCTTAAAGACGATTATACCGCGTTACCACTTTAATTTATCCGCACTTCACAATGCGAACCTCAATCACTGCCATCACAGTGCCACGCTTTAACGGGCGTACCCGGTACCTCCTACTTTTTATGCTGCACTATCATTTTTATTTACACCTACGGCATAAACATAAGATTATGTTCAGAGTGTACGGCTCCAAGACCATCTTCTGCCACATTCCATACGCCCTTTCTCAGCAACGGGTCACTTTCTCATACATAACACATAATGTACCAAGCAACGCTACGGGTTCTCTGTAATACTTTCTGTAACATACTTTTCTTTTCACAGCCTTTTTCATTTATAGATAAATATATTTTAATATGTGGGGTAATTTTTGTCAACTGTTATATTGTGCTTTCAAAACTATTTGCAGTATATATTTTTATACAGAAAAAGCGTCTGCCATAAAACAGACGCTAAATTTCATATAATGGACAGCGGAACGGAATACACCGCCTGCTAATTGTATTATCGATTGTTGTTTTTTATAATATCCTCTATTTCTTCCTCACCCAGCTCCACAATTTCCGCTATCTGCTCTGTCGTATAGCCTTTTTTATACATATTCATAACAACCTTTTCATTGTTCCTTTTCTCAGCTCTTGCCTCGCCTCTCGCTTCGCCCCTTGCCTCGCCTCTTGCTTCGCCCCTTGCCTCAGCTCTTTCTTCTATTCCTAAACTCAGATTACACATAACGCTCACATCCTCTCTCAACTCTGTATCAACTGGAATATTATACTCTTTCTCAAGAATATCAAACTTCTGATTTTTCCGTATTTCATTTGAAAGCAATGCACAAATCAAACGATGTAGTTCATATTTCTCATCTTTTTCCGGAAGTTCGTTTGTTATCCCTATCATCACAATGTTTAATAAATCAAGATTTCCTTTCCATTGATAGGTTTCTACTATTTCATCTTTTGTAAGATGAATATGCGCCATACTGTTATTTCCCATATTCATGCAAACCCATATACTGAATACCTGTTTTATATCATCATAGTTTGAATTTACAAAATCTCTTTCTTTTTGTGATGATATAAGTCTGCTAGCATAAAAGCTTCATATCCTTAAATTCAGCAACAGTTTTTACTAATATATTTGCTAGTATGCTTTTTTGTGCAAGCAATCTTTTTGCATAAGTATCATACTGTATTTTTGCATCTGCTGCGGTTATTGCATTTTTTATTTCGGTATTCATTTTACCCCCATTTTTGCACACATTTTTTGTATTAATCTTATTATAAACAAGGACTGCTTTGAAATCAACTGAATTTTTATAGAGTATTGGCAATTACATTAATTAAAGGTACAGTTTTATATAAAAACAAAATTAAAAATAATTACAGTTTTATGATTATATTAAAAAATACCACAGAATAAACTATAAAATCGTCATATTCTATGGCATTTATTTTTTGAACTAAATCACTTAACTGTAATTTTCCTTATTTTTGAAAATGCTCCGTAAACTTCTTCTCTATTTTCGTACATTGCGAATGAGCGAACTCTTATATAATATACTCTTTTGGATTTAAATTACTTATTTTAATTTTATTGCTTGTCTTTTTTAAAGTTTTAACACCTTTAAATATCATCTTTTAATATGCTTTTATATTCCAACAATCTATTTTGAGTATTCAGGTAACTTTGTCCTCTCAAATAGTAACAATCACATCTCCACCACTTCGTCCGCAATTCCCATTGTGGATTTTCTATGTGACACAAGCACTACCGTCTTATTTTTATCTTTTCCCTCCTCTTTTACCGCTTTCAATATCACTCCCTCATTGAGTGAATCGAGATTGCTGGTAGGTTCATCCATCAAAAGCAGTGGTGCATCATGAAGAAATGCCCTCGCAATTCCTATCCTCTGTTTTTCTCTGCCCGACAGGGTATCTCCAAGTTCACCGACCTGCGTATCATATCCGTTTGGCAGACTTATGATAAAATCGTGAAGTGATGCTTTTTTTGCCGCAGCAATGATTTCTTCCGTTGTCGCTCCAATTTTTGCAATGCCTATGTTTGCGGCTATCGTATCATGAAATATATCTGTTTCCTGTGTTACAAAGCTCTCATAATCCCTGAGTTTTTTTGTTGAAATCTCTTTTACATTCTTTCCTGAAATCTCAACTTCTCCACTGTCTGTATCCCAAAAACGCATCAGAAGTTTAAGTATTGTCGATTTGCCGCAGCCGCTCACTCCGTGAAGTCCTGTTATTTTTCATTTTTTTATCTCCATACTAAAATTTTTGAGAATATTTTCATTTTCATATGCAAATGTTACATTCTTTAAAGCTGCTATCTGCTTGTTTTTTCTGTCAGCAGAATTTTCTGTTCTATTTTTGTCTAAAATTGTTTCTGTAGCTTCTGCCGTAACATTTTTTTCATCTGACATAAGTTTAGTATCTGACACTTGTTCACCGGTAAATTTTGTACTCTTATCACCATACACTGCTTTACCATCTGACGCTTCGTCTTCCCATACTTCCTCTACCACAGGATTTTCTTCAATGACTGACAGCACCCTCTCACCGCTTGCAAGTGTCTAATTTAGATTGTTTGACAGACTTGCAAGTGCGACAACGGGACCAAATGACCCCATCATTGCCACTGTGCAGGTGACTACTGCGTCAAAACCAATCTCACCCTGCCGGTACATTTCTCCCATGAGAAAAAGCATCCCAAATGACGCAAGAAGTATGACAAAGTTTGTGACTGCACGCTGTGTTCCCTCTAAACGGCTTAATTTTCTTTGCATTTTTCCGAGTTTTTCAGAGCGTTCCTGCATCTCATGTCTTTTCTCTTTTCCCATACCGTACTGTATGGTTTCTGAAAGTCCTCTGAGTGCACTAAGTACAAAGCTGTTTAATTCGCCGAACGAGGTTCTAAATTCCATTCCCGTCTGACCGCCACGCTTTCCGTTCCAGAGCGGAATAAAAATTCCTACTATTATATATGCTGCTGCCGCATAAACCGCCGCAACAGGACTGTATCTTCCCATAAATATTACCATTACAGCCGATGTAAGCAATGCTATCATTATCGGAGATATTGTATGTGCATAAAACACCTAAGGGTCAAAAGCAGATAACAATGTATGTTTACATACAAATTGCTATTTGATGGGCAAAATACCTTTTTGCCCCAACATCATTATATTTTAGCATGAAATAATTTTCCGATTAACCGTGACTGATGAATAAAATTTATCAAAAAGCAGATATTTCTGTCACACTGACAGATTTATACTTGCCGCGACTTCCGTCTGTCCTCCTTCACTTTGCTCTGCCGAAATCATAGTCTGCTCTGTGGCAAGTTTTGAAGTATCTGTAATTGCCTGTGTCATATCAATGCCAATTCCCGCTCCCTGACTCTGTGCCATCATGATACCAAGATCTCCGCCGCCTCGTTTCCAGATTTCAATCTTTTCTTTGAGATAAGTCATATCCGCATCGAGCATTTTATTATTTTCCTCACCTCTGTGAGCCTGTTTTTCTTTTTGCTCCTGTTTCCTTATCTCCTCCTCAATCTTGTTAAGTTCTTTCTGCTGCCAGACTCTTATTTTTTCTTCAGAAATCCTCATAACAACATCTTTCTTTGATGAAATATATTTATCATCATCCTTTTTGTTCATAACTTCCTGCTTGATATTTGCAAGTTTCTTTTTAGCAACGGCTATCATTTTCTTTGCATGGGAAATCGCAATATTAATCTCATCATCATCGTAATTTCCGCTTGCCGCCTTTCTCTTAAGAGCCGCAAGATTTGAACTTGCACTAGAAACGGCATTACTCGCCTGCGAAACACTTTTTGCACTCCGAATACTTGACGATACCTTTTTATAGCTGTAATTTAAAACTTTCTTTGTTTTCGTCTCTGTTTTTTTGATATTCTTCTGAGTCTCTTTCATCCTGTCAAGCATATCTTTCAGACTCTCAAGCTGTTTTTCAAACTTTTCGTATTCCTCTTCCTTTTTACTTTTCTGTGACTCCTTATCCGAAGCTTCACTAATCAAAACACTGTTCTCATTATCTTCACTGTTTTCAATGCCGTTCTTATTCTTTCCTGCTGCTATTTTATTTGCTTTATCAGAAACATCATCCATATTTTCAGCCTTTTCATTACCCTCACTAAGTTCAAGCATAACACCGTCATCTTCCGTCAGATATGTACTTTTATCTCCGGTTCCCGCCCTGTTTACCGAAATTCCTATTCCATTCTCCGTTCTAATATCAACCCCGGAACTTTTCACGCCGGCATCCCTTTTAGCACTGCTGTATCTTCCGGCGGTCGATACATTTTTCTTTCGCTTTGCATTATCCGTCCTGCTGCTCTTTGTTCCATGCCCAATCTGTTTACCCCCTGCCTGAAACAGCGAACCACTGTTAATTACAACTGCCATAAAACTCCCTCCTAAACTTGAGCCTTTTTTCTTTAACTCATTTTTTCATAATTCATTTGACACTGTCAGTCCGTCTGTATATCTATAACTCACCGTTCATCTCTGTTGTGCAACCGATAATTTATGACAATTCAGTCTTTCACATCTTAAATTTATAATTTTATAAGCAGACTGCAGTCGTTGCTTCACAACTTATCTTTATAACTCCTTTAAATTTATATCGGCAGTTTTTAATAAGTATCTACAGTTTTATTTTGTTCTCATGAATTTTCCCACAATTTCTCAACATCAATTAACAGCAATTCAACCATATTTCCACTTATTTTCCACATGGATTTTGCAAGTTATCCACAAGTTATCCACAAATTGTGCATAAATCGTAATTGTTTAACCGTAAAAAGAAAATTGGCAATACAATAATTCTGTTCATTGTATTGCCATATAATATATATTCTTATGATGCTTTTCACTCAGATTTAATCTGTGCTATCAACTCCAAAACCTTTTCCTCCCATAATTCCATCCTCCTATAATCACTACTTTACTTTGAACATTCCATCAAATACTTTGCCGCCGCTTCCTCACTTAAGCTAAATTTTTTTATAATCTGTTTTTTTATTTCACTTTCAGACATATTCAAGTCTTTTAATATTCCGATTGCTCCGATTATTCCCTCACTTCTTCCATTTTCTTCGCCAATCAGTATTCCTTCGTTTCTTCCCTCACTGATACCACGGTTATACATTTTCTTCGCTTCCGTCTCTATCACTTTTCCTCCCATAATTCCGTCAACTCCTTTCCTGATTTTTTCATATTTCCTTGCTATATTATCTATTACCTTTTTAGATAACTCAATAATGATCCTGCGTTCCAGTTCTGACATTTTGCCCTGCTGTGTCAGTTCTTCCATTTTAATACATATTTCTTTAAACTCATTTACAAGTCCCTGTAATAAATTTTCATCTTCATTATACTTCGGGAAATTTGCTTCATGCGTAAATATATAAAACGGTATTAGCAAATAAATTTCTTTCTCCCATATATCCTCTAAGCTATAAGACTGCATCCTTATTATCGGTATGTCATACTTCAACTCTCCACCGGGAGTCACAAATCTTATTGTCATAACATCGCCTGTGTTTTTGTTTGAACGAAGATATAACACCGCTGAGTGTGGAAATGTAACTGTTAATACTCCGTCACTCTTTTTGCCGCCATCATCACCGACTATCTTCTCAATAGTCGCATCATCGAGTGCTATCTGAGAATCATACTCAAAGAACCGAAGTACCATGCTGTTATCTATCGTGCTTTGACACTCCAAATGATATTTCTTTTCTATATCACCTTTAATAACCTTAAAACTTGCGTCTGTGATTATCTTATCTTCCGCTCCGTCCTGCTTGTTCTGAAAATGATAATCGTTTGCAAATACGATTGTTTCCGTACCGTCATAGTTTTCTCCGAATACCTCATTCAGAAGCGGCAGTATAAATCTTGAGCAGTCGTTTAACATAGTTCGGAACACATCGTCATA
>ERZ773239.1352-NODE-1352-length-18962-cov-4.949172_pt1 | contig 18962 bp, 15 predicted proteins | sample MGYA00580521_ERZ773239 | MGnify/ENA primary metagenome ERZ773239 (study PRJEB29015, sample SAMEA2737801) | human gut metagenome | biome: human gut; feature: human-associated habitat; material: faeces | place: China | collected 2012 ... | reverse complement strand
ACAAGTTTGCGAACCTGCGGGCGGCATACGGTTTTATGATGGGACATCCGGGCAAAAAGCTTTTATTCATGGGCCAGGATTTCGGCCAGCTTCATGAGTGGGATGAAAAAGTCAGCCTGGACTGGCATCTGACAGAGGAAGACCTGCACAAGGATCTCCAGAACTATGTGCGCGACCTGTTACATATTTATCAGAAACACCCTGCGCTCTACGAGTCCGATGATGACTGGGATGGCTTTTCCTGGATTAATGCCAACGATGGTGACCGCAGCATTTACAGCTTTGTGCGCTACGCGAAGAATCACAAAAAGAGCCTGCTGTTTGTGTGCAACTTCACTCCGGTGGCACGGCCGGATTACCGGGTCGGTGTACCGAAACGCGGCAATTACACACTGATCCTGGACAATGAGCACGGTGCTTACAAAACTGGCGAGAAGGCTCCGGTCTTTAAAGCAGTCAAATCCGAGTGCGACGGGCAGCCATATTCCGTAGCGCTGCCGCTGTCGGCATACGGAACCGCAATCCTCCGGTTCTCATAATACGCAGGAACACACCCGTTTGAAAATAACAAAAACAGATTATGTATTTCGTTAAAAAATTATCAAAAAGTAGATGACATTCTTTCCATTTCGTAGTAAAATAGGAAACGACCTACCTGATGATCCGGTTATTAAAACTGACGGTAAGCATCAGCAACATAATATAAGGAAGGAGAGTTTCGTATGGCAAGAGAGTTAATTTCCAAAAACGCGACCAAAAGTGTCTATCGCGATGGCGATAAAGCGGTAAAAGTTTTCTGCAAGGGCTTCCCGAAGGCAGAGGTTTTAAATGAAGCTTTGATCAGCGCACGAGTTGAGGCCATTGGCGGCATCAACATTCCGTCTATCCAGGCAGTTTCTGTCGAAGAGGACGGCTGTTGGTCCATCACCCGGGACTACATCGAAGGTAAGACACTCACAGAGCTTATGAAGGAAAATCCGGATAAGCGCGACGAATATCTGAATCAGATGGTTGAACTGCAGCTGATGATTCATTCCAAGACCTGTCCATTACTGAACAAGTTAAAAGACAAAATGGCGCGGCAGATCTCTGAGATGGAAGAATTAGATTCTGTCAACCGTTACGATCTTCTTACCCGCCTTGACAGCACTCCAAAACACTCCAAGCTGTGTCACGGAGATTTTCAGCCGGACAATATCATTGTGAAGGAAGACGGCACCATGTATGTCGTTGACTGGGTTCACGCAACCCAGGGCAACGCCAGCGCAGACGTAGCCAGAACATATCTTCTGTTCTGCCTGACCGATCAGGCAGCGGCAGAAAAATACATGGATCTGTTCTGCGAAAAGACCAGTACCGCCAAACGCTATGTACAGCAGTGGCTGCCTCTGGTAGCTGCAGCACAGCTCACAAAGAAACGTCCGGAAGAAAAGGAACTGCTTCAGAGCTGGCTGAATGTATGTGATTATCAGTAGGTCAAACGGTTCCTGTTTGCACTATATATGAACAGGAACCAAAAAGAAGAGGGTCTTGCCGATTGCGGTAAGGCCCTTTTTGATATATACTAAAAGACGTACCGCTTCTGTGATAAACGCCGGAAGCAGCACACAGCCACTATACCATAGCATACCTGCCAAAGGAGGACAACCATGCAGACTATTTTAGTGTGTGACGACGACAAAGAGATCGTCGATGCGATAGATATTTACCTAACCGGAGAGGGCTTTCACATCTTAAAAGCCTATGACGGTTACGATGCCTTAAAAATTCTGGAAACGGAACATGCGGACCTCATGATCATCGATGTCATGATGCCGGGGCTTGACGGCATCCGCACCACCTTAAAGGTGCGCGAGACCAGCAGCATCCCGATCATCATCCTCTCCGCTAAATCTGAAGATTCCGACAAGATCCTGGGTTTAAACATCGGTGCGGATGATTACCTGTCCAAGCCGTTTAACCCGCTGGAGCTGGTGGCCCGGGTCAAATCCCAGCTGCGCCGCTACACCCAGCTTGGCAACTTAAGCCAGGGCAGCAACGAAAATGTGTACAAATGCGGCGGCCTTACCATCAACGATGACACCAAAGAAGTGTTTGTCGATGACGAGCCCATCAAGCTGACTCCCATTGAGTACAACATCCTGCTGCTGCTTACCAAAAACGCCGGCAAGGTTTTCTCCATCGATGAGATCTACAAACAGATCTGGAATGAGGAAGCCATCGGTGCCGACAACACCGTTGCCGTACATATCCGCCACATCCGGGAGAAAATCGAGATCAACGCGCGAGAGCCGCGCTACTTAAAGGTGGTCTGGGGTGTTGGCTATAAGATTGAGAAACAGTAGGAGCCGCCCATGAGACTGAAAGATTATTCCATGCGGATCAAAAAGAACATTGCCGTGTTCCTGCACATTTTGTTTTTGTTTATGGCGGTGCTTTCCATCAGCGTCATGTACTTAAATACCAATGTCGGCTCCGGCCTCTCCTGGATCCTGGACCGCCAATACGATGACTCCGCTGCCTTCCGCCAACAGTTCCAGGAAGATCTGGACCATGTATTCAAATACGTTGCCTACCGGGATGTCTTCGAGACGGACGGCAATCTGGATCTTTCCAAAGAAATGTTTGCCGTCAGCCGCGACAACGGCCCGGAGATCACCTACACGCTGGAGGAAGTCCTGCGCTACGCCAAGAGCCAGGGGTTCTATTTAAACGACCAGTTTGAGGTAGTCAATGACCTCTTTATCTATGATGATGCTTCCACAACAAAAGACCAGCTGGTATACTGGCGCGCCTACGATCCCAACGCCACCTTAAAGGAACCGGGCGATGCGTTCTCCTCCCTGCTGGATCTGTCCCGGGAGGTATTAAACTGCTTAAGTGAATATTATATTGTAAACTATCGTCTGCTGTCGAATCCATCCAACTTCCGATTCCGGATCGATTATCTGGATGATGAGACTGTAGTCTCAGAGTATTCCAACGCAGGAGATTTGACCGATGCCCAGTTAAAGTCCCTGGGCCGTTACTGCTCTGTGGACAGCAGTTCCATTCTCATTGACAGCAATCTGGATGAACTGCCCAAAAATGTCATGGCCCAGCTTGAGCAGCTGAACGCAAATGATGCAGACCGGTATCACATGACAGTTGCTGTAAATACCCAATACGATGCAGACGATGTATACGCCCGGCAGGCCGCCGATTACCGCCATCTGCGCAGCCGCTTCGTCGAGGCCATGTTCAGCCTGACTATCGGCATCATTGGCTGCCTGGTGACACTGTACTACCTGATCCTGGTATCCGGTTACCGCACAGAAGACCGTACTAGTCCGTACCTGCATGGCTTTGACATGATCACCACCGAAAGCGGGATCCTGCTGACAGCAGTCAGCACCATGTTCATGCTATTTCTGGGAGAGAAGATTGGTTATCCGCTGATCCATCTTGTTGCCCGGACTGAAGACTGGGGCTTTGCCGAGCGGATGATGCGGGCCATGATCATCTACGGCTGCTGTATGACCGGCGCATTCAGCATGCTGCGGCGCTACAAGAGCCGCCAGCTGGGGACAAACAGTATGCTTCACCATTTCCTCAAAAATCTGAACCTGTATTTTGCAGACCATACCTACTCCCGGCGGCTCTTCTGCCTGTTTACTGCCTTTCTTGCAGCACAGGCCATCGGCATCAGCCTGATCGCTGTATGTGTCTGCTTACGGTCCCATATGTCCGCAAAGATTATCGGCATCATCACGCTCCTCCTGTTGGTCGGTCTGGATTACAAGACCTTTCACCGACTGTTCCTGCAGTCCCAGCAGGAAGACCAGATTGCAGATGCCATCACAAAAATTGCGGGCGGTGACACCAGCTATCAGATGAATCTGGCCGGTCTGGAGGGAAAGGAACTGAGAGTCGGCAACATGATCAACAGCATCGGAACCGGACTGGAGCGTGCCCTGCAGGAGCAGGTCAAGAGCGAGCGCTTAAAAGCTGACCTGATCACCAACGTATCCCACGATATCAAGACCCCGCTCACTTCTATTATTAACTATGTAGACCTGCTGAAGAGGGAACAGATTCCGGGGGAACGCGCCCAAGAATACTTAAAAGTCCTGGATCAGAAATCCCAGCGCTTAAAGAATCTGACCGAAGACCTGGTGGAAGCCTCCAAGGCAAGCTCCGGAAACGTCAAGCTGGAGATGACCACTCTGGACATTGTAGAAATGATCTGGCAGACCAACGGCGAATTTGAAGAAAAATTTGCTACCCGAAGCCTGGAGCTGGTGTCCACACTGCCGGAAAGCAGCATTCTCATCGAGGCAGATGGCCGCCACCTCTGGCGTGTCCTCGAAAATGTCTACAACAACGCGTTCAAATACGCCATGGAACACACCCGGGTCTACACCGACCTGGAACTGAAAGACGACAAAGTTTACTTTACGATTAAAAACATATCCGCAAACCCGTTAAACGTACAGGGCGAGGAGCTTACTGAGCGATTCGTCCGCGGAGACGTCTCCCGCACCACCGAAGGAAGCGGCCTCGGCCTCTCCATTGCCCAGAGCCTCACAAAGCTCCAGGGCGGAACCTTCGAGATCTTAATTGATGGAGATCTGTTCAAGGTGCGCGTGGGCTTTGGGGTGAAAAAAACAGACCAGACGGCATGAGCTATCTGAGTTCAAAAAAGACGCAGGTCACATATTTTGTGACTTGCGTCTTTCTTGTATTTACGCTTCTATATACTCTTACGCATTCTTTACCTGCGCGTTCTTCACACCCTTCTTCTGAAACAGTTCCTTCCCGGATGTGTACACAATGATGATACCCAGTACCATTAACAGGATCGCAATGATCAGCTGTAAGCCTTCTACCATGAAGACTGCGGTACCTGCACCGAAAGCATGTACCAGGGCGATGGTTCTCTCAACCAGTGCGGTAAAGGTAACGCACAGCATGATGATGAGCGGTGGGAACAGGGTTTTGTTCTCTCTTCCGGTTACCTTTAAGAATACACACAGGGTGATGAGTACCAGAGCACTTAACAGCTGGTTTGCACTGCCGAACAGCGGCCAGATGTTGGAATAACCAATCTTGGTTAAGATAAAGCCACAGGCCAGGGTTACCACAGTGGAAAAGTACTTATTGCAAAGAAGCTTTCTCCAGCCCTCTGCATGCTCCATATCATCAGCAGAGAACAGTTCCTGGAAGGACATACGTCCGATACGTGCCACGGAATCTAGGCTGGTTAAAGCCAGGGCAGATACACACATGGTCATAAAGCACTGTGCTACATAAACCGGGATACCAAACATCTCCAGGAAACCTGCAACACCTGCAGAGAAGATCTGGAACGGAGTTCCGGTTGCTGCGGTACCATCTGCTGCAGCTGCCGCACCGGCTACACATAATGCCAGAACAGCCAGCAGGCTCTCTAATACCATGGCGCCATAACCAACCTTCAGCATATCCTTCTCATTGGAAACCGTCTTGGAAGAGGTTCCGGAAGATACCAGGCTGTGGAATCCGGAAACCGCGCCGCACGCTACGGTTACAAACAGGATCGGGAACATATCGCCCATCTTGGCATTCTTAAATCCGGTGTAAGCCGGAAGGTTCATGGTCGGATGCGCAACCACCAGGCCAACAACTGCGCCGATGATCATGCCTGCAAACATGAAGGTGGTCATGAAATCACGCGGCTGCATTAAGAGCCACATCGGCATAACCGCTGCCAGGAAGATGTAAGCAAAGGTCAGATAAGACCAGGTGTCTTTACCAGCTACAACCGGGAATGCCATACCGATTGCAAAAGCAGCAACGGTACATGCCAGTCCGGCTAAAGTTTCTTTCCAACCGGTCAGATGAAGATGCTTCTGCAGCACACCAAATACCATGGCGAATACAATGAACATCAGGGAGATGGAACCTGCCGCACCGTTGGTCTGTGCCGCCGGGGAAAGGGAGGCTACGCCATCCGTTACGGTGTAAGCATTAAAGGTACCTGCAACCATATCGGCAAATGCTGCGATAACGATCAGGGTAAATAACCAGCAGAACAGAAGGAACAGCTTCCGTCCGGTCTTGCCGATGTATTTCTCGATCAGAAGTCCCATGGACTTACCTTCATTCTTGACACTGGCATACAGTGCGCCGAAGTCGGTTACTGCACCGAAGAAGATGCCGCCAAGGATAACCCACAGAAGCACCGGAACCCATCCGAATGCAGCTGCCTGAATGGCACCGGTGACAGGGCCTGCGCCTGCGATGGAGGAAAACTGATGTGCGAAAACGGTCCAGCCATCGGTCGGCACGTAATCCTGTCCATCCTCTAAAGCAACCGCCGGAGTCTTTGCCTTCGGGTCGATCCCCCATTTATTGGCAAGCCAGCGGCCGTAAAACGTGTATCCGCAGAACAGACACACAGCTGCGATTAATACTATAACAAGTGTATTCATAATGATCTCTCCTCTCAAAACTATAACGCGGAAAAAAGAAAAACCTCCGTCCTCCCGCAGAATTTTCCGCAGGAAGACGAAGGCATATATGCTAATCATAAAATACGCGCTCCGCGTTACCACTTCCCTTGCTGACATTCCATCAGCCTCTCTGACCATATCCTCCGTCTCTCAGTCCGGATGAATACGAGCCCTGTTAACGGTGGGTTTCCGTACTGTCTTACTGTCTGCTTTCACCTGGTATCACCAGCGTTACTTTTCGCATTTCAGACAATCTGCTTGCAGGGGATAACTCTGTTGCCGCGCTGCTTCCTCACACCAGCCGGAAGCTCTCTGGAAACGCATCTGACAAAAAAGCCTTGTCCTGTTCAACGCATTTGGATGTGAATCTTTGAATATCTGTCATTATAGTACCATTATTTCATTTGTCAATTATTTTTTCGAAAAGTTTTTGATTTGGTACAATTTGAAAGTTTTCACTCCCAATTTTCATCCAACAGAAAATCACGGATGTTTCGATGCTTAATTCCATTACGGCTCATATCAAATTCATCCATGGAAACCACATATTTGGGGAAATTGTCCCGTATCGTATCATATACCCCAAACTCCCGCTGTATCGTTTCTTCCGATGCAAGCAAATAAGTCACCTGAATGTAGAGTTTCTCCCCTCGCTTATCACAGACAAAATCTATTTCCTTATCCTGATTTTTGCCGACCGTAACATGATATCCGCGGCGGAGCAGTTCCAGATATACAATGTTTTCAAGCGTCAGATTAATATCCTTTGCATTTCCTCCAAACACCGCTTCCCGGATTCCATGATCCGCAATATAATACTTTTCATTGGAAGCAAGAATCTGCTTGCCTTGCACTTCCTCACGCTTCACTTGATAAAACAGATAAGCATCACAGCAATACCGGATATAATTCAGAATCGTCTCCGGCGCAACCGTCCGCTGTTCACTCTTAAGAAACTTTGCAAGAGACGATGCCGAAAATGTATTTCCGACATTGGCCATTACATAGGCCATGATCCGCTCCAGTAAATCCACATCCCGGATTTTATTCCGCTTTACAATATCCTTCAGCTGCACAGAGTTAAACAAATCCTGCAAGTATTGTCTGGACGGCTCATCCGCATAACGAATGTTGGCCAGATATGGCATTCCTCCGTACAAAATATATTGCTGAAAGCTTTTCTGAACCGTTTCCTCCGGAAAAACAGAATGATAAAGTTCCAGAAATTCAGCAAATGAAAATGGATAAACAATAAATTCCACATAACGCCCAGCTAGATAAGTAGCCAGTTCTCCAGAAAGGAGTTTTGCGTTAGAACCTGTAATATAAATATCGCAATCCAACGCAACACGGAACGAATTGATACACTTTTCCCAGTCCTTTACTTCCTGAATCTCATCAAAAAACAGATAAATTTTTCCATCTATCCCGGCTGAACGGCTGCTGATCTCATCGTACAATGCTTTCGCAGTCTGCAGATGCGTATATCTCATATCCTCAAAATTAATAGAAATAAACTGAGATGAACTCACCCCGGAATCTATCAGCTCCTGTTTAATCAGTTCCAGCATTACCGACTTTCCGGAACGGCGGATACCTGTCATGACTTTAATTAGGTCCGTTCCGATAAACGGTCGTATGCGTTTCATATACATTTCGCGTTTCACCATAAATATTATGCCTCCTTTCCTGTCCCTGATAATAGTATAGCACATTTATAATTGATAAATTCATATAAAAATATGATTTTATAAGTTATAACTGATAAAATATCAAATTTCATTTATTTCATCAGTTATATCTTTCAAATGGTTGTATGCACAAAAAGCCGGAAAACCATCTCTGATTTTCCGGCTCAACTCCATTGCCTCAAATGATTCTGTTTTAGAAAATTCTCCATCCGCAGATAAAATTGTTTGCCCACCAGGAGCTTAAGGAACGATGAACGACTTTACCGTTACCGGAGGACGCATCAATAACCGTTCCGCCGCCTGCCACGATTCCTACATGGCCGCTTACAACGATGATATCACCAGCACGCAGATTAGAGAAGCTGCTGATCCTGGTGTATCTTCCCGCGTTTCTCCAGCCGGAGGATGTCATGTAGCTCTGACGCACGCCGACCTGGTTTAAGCACCAGTACACGAAACCGGAACAGTCAAAGGAGTTCGGTCCCTTGGAGCCCCATACATACGGACAGCCAAGCTTGGAGCTTGCCACCGCCAGAAGCGCACTCGCGCCGCCGCTGGCACCACCGGTATTCGGAACAGCAGTGCTGCCGGAGCTTCCCTTCTTGCCGCCGTTACCGGAATTATTTTTACTGTTATTTTTGCTGTTGTTTTTACTGGTATTCGTCTTCGGCTGGGCCGGTGCTTTCTTCGCATCTCCGCCGGTCAGCTTTGCCATGGTCATGACACCGACTGTACCATCCGCACTCAGTCCATTCGTGCGCTGGAACAGCTTGACCGCATCCTCGGTCACCTCACCATAGTAGCCGGTCACATTGGCAGATTTCAGATAACCCAGCTTACTGAGCAGGTTCTGCACCCGCTGGATGTTATCACCGCTGTCGCCAAGGGCCAGACCGTTCGGAACCGCGTCAGAACTGTTTAACGCCACACGGGTAGCCGGTCCCAGATAACCATCTACAATCTGGTCATTGCGGGACTGGAACTGTTTGACTGCAATGATCGTATCATTTCCGTAGCTGCCATCCGGCTCGGTGGTCATATATCCCAGCTCCTTCAAACGCTTCTGGGCTGCCAGAACCAGATCGCTCTTCTCTCCGTAAGCCAGCATATTTGCCTTCACATCCTCACTGTAGAGGAGGTTCATGGTTTTTCTTCCGACCTTACCATCCTGCTCCAGGCCGTTCACGCTCTGCATCTTCATAACCGCCGTTTCGGTATCATCTCCAAAGCTGCCTGTCACCTCGCTGTCGCTGGCCAGATAGCCAAGCTCATACAGACGGCTCTGGATACGGGTAATATCGGTACCCTCATCGCCCTTCTGGGCTGCGTAATACTTGGCATCCGGGGAAAGGATCGCCTCCAGGGTATCCGGACCGATGATACCGTCCTGTGCCAGCTTGTTCTGGCGCTGATAGATCTTGACTGCACTCTGGGTCACTTCCCCGTAATAATCCGTCGGTTCATCGTTATCCATAAAGCCCAGATCCATCAGGCGCTGCTGCAGCTTTAAGACGATCGGGTGTTTTTCACCGATACGCAGATAATCCGGGATCGGCTCACTGTACTCTGCGTCCACGCCCTCAACAGACGGAAGCAGCGGACCGTCCGGCGACAGCGCCATAACGGTCTCATCTGCCGCGGTCTGCGGCAGAGTCTCCTCCATCAGGACCAGATTCTCCTCGGTGCTCTCACTCTCTGCCTGTTTTGCGGTCTGGGATGTACCGCAGCCCGCCAGCATGCTCATAGCCAGAAGCGCTGCACCAAAGCACTGTACTCTTCTTTTCCAGCTTCTATGTGTATTTATGGTTGTCAAAATTCTGACCTCACTTCCTGTGTTAAATGTCAAAGGGGTTCCCATTCCGAACCCCCAGTTGACCTATATTTTATCACAGTTCACAATTTCTGTGAAGCCTTAACCTGTTTTTGAGCGTTTAATTACCTTCAGCCTCGTAAACTCTTCCCTGTCCTTCTCCTCCAGCGCATTCCCAATCGTTGTTACCAGGTTCTGGTATGTCGGGATCGTGATATTCTTGAGCGCGTTCGCTCTCTTCTGGGTCTTTCTGATGCTGGAGGCCAGGCGGTAGGCCGAGTTTTCCACCATGGAAAGCTTTGTGGTCAGCTCCTTCACCTTCTCAAAGTGCATCCGGGCCTCGTCCAGCGCCGGACTGGTGCTTAAGAACGCATAGCCCGGTGTCAGAGGCACCGGCTCATGCTGCACCAGCGGGATCTCCGTTCCCATGATGCTGCGGGTCTTGATGCGGATCGTATCGTCCACCGGAATCGTCCCGGCAATATCCTGGATAAAGCCGATTCCCAGCTCGATATTGGCCTTCTGCAGGGCTTTGTAAGCTTCTGTAAAGGTCGTGTCGATCTCTGCCTGGATGTCCTTCGCCTGGTCGATGAGTCCCATCAGTTCCCGCAGGAGGATGTTCCGCTTCTTGTCCATCAGTTCATAGCCCTGACTGGCCAGCGCAAGGGAGTTCTTCGCTAAAATAAGGTTTCCCTTTGTCGGGAAAGTATTCAGATTCATACGGATCCCTCCTTACTCTGCATCCACCAGATCCCCGTTCTCATCCAGCTTTGTTGCCTTATAATACTGCGCAAGAATCTTCGTATCGATCCGGTCCAGCTCCTCCTTCGGAAGCAGGCCCAGAAGCTGCCAGCCAATATTCAGCGTGGTGATGATGTTCCGGTTGTCATGCGGATCCTGTCCCACAAAACGATGCTCAAACTCCCGGCCGAATACCAGATATTTTTTATCCAGCGGTGACAGCTCATCCTCACCTATAACCGATGCCAGCGCTCTTGCGTCTCCTACTTTCGCGTAACAGGAGAACAGCTGGTTTGCCACTGCCTGGTGATCTGCCCGGGTGTAGCCCTCACCGATACCATCCTTCATCAGACGGGACAGGCTCGGCAGCACGTTAATCGGCGGGTAAACCGACTGGCCATTTAATTCCCGGTCCAGAACAATCTGCCCCTCGGTAATGTAACCGGTCAGGTCCGGGATCGGATGGGTGATGTCATCGTTTGGCATGGTCAGAATCGGGATTTGGGTCACGGAACCATTCACGCCCCTGACAATGCCTGCGCGCTCATAAAGCGCCGCCAGCTCACTGTACAGATATCCCGGGAAACCCTTTCGGGACGGGATCTCACCCTTGGAGGAGGATACCTCACGCATAGCCTCCGCAAAGGATGTCATATCCGTTAAAATGACCAGAATGTGCATGTTCTTCTCAAAGGCCAGATACTCAGCCAGCGTCAGCGCGCACTTTGGCGTGATCAGACGCTCCACCACCGGGTCATTGGCCAGATTCATGAACATGGCCACATGAGAGGAAACGCCGCTCTCCTCAAAGGTACGGCGGAAAAACTCTGCTACATCGTGCTTCACACCCATGGCCGCAAAGACAATCGCAAACTGTTCATCCGAATCATCTCCCAGGGATGCCTGCCGCACGATCTGTGCTGCCAGCTGATCGTGCGGAAGTCCGTTGCCAGAAAAGATCGGCAGCTTCTGTCCCCGGATCAGGGTCATCAGTCCATCAATGGCTGAAATACCGGTACGGATATAGTTTCGCGGATACTCACGGGTCACCGGGTTTAACGGCTTGCCGTTTACATCCAGCATCTTTTCCGGCAGGATCTCACCCAGTCCGTCAATCGGCACACCAATGCCGTTCATGGTACGCCCCAGCATCTCCGTAGATACGCCAAGCTCCATCGGATGGCCCGTCAGGCGGGTGTGTACATTTTTTAAGCCCATGCCCTCGGTACCCTCAAATACCTGGATCACAGCCTTGTCCTCATACACCTCAATAATGCGGCCCAGCTTGCGTTTCTTTCCGTCCACGGTCATTTCCACAATCTCATCGTAGGCTGCGCCGGAAATGCCCTCCAGCACCACCATAGGGCCGTTGATCGCACTTAAACCCAAATATTCAATTGCCATTTCACAGCCCTCCTATGCGTTCCGCTCCATGACGCCCTCATAAAAGGCATCAATCTTCTTTTTATAATCATCCAGCAATGCCAGGTTATCGTTTGGCACATCATACTTGATGGCAATGACCTGGTCAAAAATCGGATCCTCCTTCAGTACCGACATCGGCATGCCCATAGAAATCAGAGACCGGGACTTCCGGTACAGGTACAGGATAATCTCCATCATCTTAAACTGCTTCTCCATGGGAACGCAGGTATCGTCCTTGTGGAAAGCATTTTGCTGCAGGAATCCAACACGGATTACCTTTGCAATCTCCAGGATCAGCTTCTGGTCGTCCGGCAGCACATCGCCGCCAATCAGCTTGACGATCTCCATCAGGCTGCTCTCCTGGGACAGCAGGTAGACAATCTGATTGCGGTAATCCACAAACTTTTTGTCCACGTTTTCCGTATACCAGGAACCCAGGTCATTTAAGTATTCCGAGTAGCTGGTCAGCCAGGAAATAGCCGGGAAATGTCTCGCGTAGGCCAGGTTCTTGTCCAGTCCCCAGAAGCAGCGAACAAAACGCTTCGTATTCTGTGTCACCGGTTCGGAGAAGTCGCCGCCCTGGGGCGATACCGCGCCGATGATAGTCACACTGCCCTCGGTACCATTTAAATTCTGCATCATGCCGGCCCGCTCATAAAAGGCTGACAGCTTGGAGGCCAGATAAGCCGGGAAACCTTCCTCTGCTGGCATCTCCTCCAGACGTCCGGACAGCTCCCGCAGCGCCTCCGCCCAACGGGAGGTGGAATCCGCCATGATGGCAACATGGTAACCCATGTCCCGATAATACTCTGCCAGCGTCAGGCCGGAATACAGGCTTGCCTCACGGGCCGCCACCGGCATATTGGAGGTGTTGGCAATCAGCGTGGTGCGGTCCATCAGCGGATTGCCCGTCTTCGGATCGATCAGTTCAGAAAATTCCTCCAGAACCTGGGTCATCTCATTTCCACGCTCGCCGCAGCCGATGTAAATGATGATGTTCGCGTCAGACCATTTTGCGATCTGGTGCTGGGTCATGGTCTTTCCGGTACCGAAACCTCCCGGGATTGCCGCCGTGCCGCCCTTTGCCAGCGGAAACAGGGTATCCAGAATACGCTGACCGGTTACCAGCGGCTTTGTGGCCGGGAACCGCTTTGCCGTCGGTCTCGCCACACGAATGGGCCATTTCTGGGTCATGGTCAGTGTTTCTTCGCTTCCATCCAAATGCTGGATCGTTACCAGCGGATCGCTGATGGTATACTCGCCATCCTCCGCGACATCCAGCACATACCCCTCCTTGTCCGGCGGAACCATCACCTTATGCAGGATAGCCGGAGTCTCCGGCACCTCCGCAATGATCGTGCCCCCATAAACCCGGTCGCCCTTCTTCACGGTCATGTGGGTCTGCCATTTCTTTTCCGTATCCAGGGCACTGACATTCACACCGCGGCTGATGTAGGCACCTCCGGTCTTCGCAATCTCACTCAACGGCCGCTCGATACCATCAAAAATATTGGTCAGAATGCCAGGGGCCAGGGTAACGGATACCGGTGCTCCGGTTCCCGTCACAAGCTCGCCTGGCCGGATTCCGGCCGTCTCCTCATATACCTGGATGATGGTGTCCCCAGCCTTTAAGCCAATGACCTCCCCCACCAGATTGTCATGGCCTACATAGACCATCTCATTCATGGTAAAGCCCGGATCGCCCTTGACATGGACGATCGGGCCGTTGATTCCGCTGATCACACCCGTCTTAGACATGGTCCCTTCCTCCTTCTGTCAGGCTCAGATCGAAGTGGAACTTCTCTCTGGCTTCCTCCAGCTTGGTCTGGAATGAATTATCAATGAGGATGTGCCGCGCGGGAATGACCGCGCGGGTTCCCCCGGTAAAGGAATACTCACTGATGCGAAGCTCTGCGTTGCCGTTGTGGAGAGCAAGACGGTTTAACTTGTCCTCATCCACCGGATCCAGGTAAATGATCATCTGGTCATTTCCGGCAAACTCCACAGCCTGTTTTACCTGCCGCTCCAGTAATTTCTGATAATCCTGAGTCTCCAGATAATTTGCCAGCATATCGCGAAGCTCTACAAACAGCTTATCCTTTAACTCTTCCTGCTTCATGCCCAGGGTCCGGCGGATCTCAATCTGGCCCACTGCCAGCTGCTTGTTGATCTCGCGCTCAATCTTCTCTGTTTCCTGCGAAAGCTGCAGCTTCTCCCGTCTCCGGGTATCTGCCTTATGTTCCTCAAATGTCTTTTCCAGCGCCGTCATATATTCATCCAGCATCCGCCCGCTGCGGACTCTGGCATCCTCCATGCAGGTGTCCAGAAAATGCTGTAATTTTTCCTCGGTGGTCAAGTTGGTCACCTTCCTTTACAATTTCAATCCGATTGCTTCATTTACATAGGCCGTGATAAAGTCCGGCTTGCGGCCGGTTCCATGACGGTCCGGAATCTCCACAAACAGCGGCTGTCGGTGATTTAACTTCACATCATTTACCAGATCCGGGAATTCCCGCCCGAATTTTTCCGTCAGCAGTACGATTCCGATGGTTTTGTCGGCCAGGACCTTATCAAGCTCCGCCTTCAGTTCCTCTTTTTCGTGCACCACCGCACCCCCCACACCGGCCAGACGCATGCCGGTCCAGGTGTCAATGTTGTCACTGATGAGATACATCTTCATACCTTACAGGGAACCAAGGATCATGAAGGAAATGATCAGTCCGTACAGGCAGACACCTTCGGCAAGACCTACGAAGATGAGGGATTTACCAAGAATGGAGCCGTCCTCGCTGATGGCTCCCAGCGCTGCGGATGCTGCCGCGGATACGGCAATGCCGCCGCCCAGACAGCTCATGCCGGTGGAAAGTGCTGCGGCCAGATAGCCCCAGCCAGCCGCGCTGTTCACGGCCTTGGCGGTCTCCTCTGCCGCGAAAGCATGACCGGTAAACATGAGACCTGCTGCCACGCCAATAGTGGCTATAAACAGGAAGACGTTCACGCCGATGGCGGTTTTATAACGTCCCTTTGTCTTCTCGCCTGCCGCAAACGCGCCAAACGGAACTGCAATGCTTAAAAGCAGGGCTGCTGCCAGTGTGATTTTTGCTAATACTGTCATGATTGGATTCTCCTTTTTTGTTCTACAATCTTTCTTTTGCTTTCTGCCCGGACATTTCACGTTTTCCAGGCGTTTTCGTTCTATCAGTTCTGTTTTCCATACGGTTTGAACTCTCGTCCGGTTCCCCGGTAGAAGCGGCTGAACAGCTCATAATACTCCAGACGGAGTACCTGAATGCCCACGATCAGTCCCTCCATGCCGCACACAAACAGGTTGCCAAGCACAACCACCAGCCAGTTGGGCGTTCCCGCCTCGGCACCGGCCAGCATCAGAACCACTTCCATCATGGCCGCGTGGCTCACCGCGAAGGCACCCACTCGAACGAAGGAAAGAGTGTTGGAAAAGTAGCTCAAACATACTTCAAACAGTTCAAACACACCCTGCACAAAGAACATGCCCTTTTCCTCCGGCATGATCTTCGCGTGCTTCTCTGCCAGTGCCGTAAGCGGCTCCTTAAAGAAGATCACCAGAAGCGGGATTACAAACATCACGACTAAAACTGCGGTGGCCGGAAGCACATGACCGCTCATATACAGGATAATGGTCACAGCCAGGGCACCGTAAAATACGATGCCTGCAATGCCGTTGGTATCAAAAAATGCTTTTTCTGTGTCATGGCTTCTCAGACTGTTAATGACATTGAGTACCATAGTCATCAGAACGATTCCCATGCCCATGGCGATCGCCACGATAAATACCGTATTCAGGTTTCCTACAAAAGGAAGATTTGTCATTGCCGTCTTCGGACGCAGCCACAGCGGCTTGATGATATTCTCAAAGCCAAATACGCTGCCGAAGAGGAAACCAAATATGGTGGAGAAGAAACCACAGCAGGAAATGATGGCTGCCAGATTCATCTTCTTTGCCCGGTATAACAGGTAACCGCCAAGCATCAGGCACAGGCCCTGCCCAGCATCACCGAACATAAAGCCAAACAAAAATGCGTACGTCAGGCCCAGAATGATAGTTGGGTCAATTTCCTCATAAGAGGGAAGTCCGTACATGCGGATAAACATTTCAAATGGCCTGAACAGGCCCGGATTCTTTAATTTGGTCGGAGGTCTGCTGATGATGTTGTCATGATCCTCTTCCACAAAGCAGAACGTCTTGTCATCCTGTTCCAGTTCCTTTCGAAAGGCCTTTGCATCCGTCTCACTCATCCAGCCACAAAGAATATAAAAGGTATGATCCTTGTCCTTCGTGCAGGCCGCAAGCTTACGCACATCGAAGTTCTTCGAGTAAGTCTCCAGTTTCTGGTACGCCGCCCGCAGATCCTCTGTATGCACTTCCAGTGCGCCGCGGATTTCTTCATCTACATGCCGCATCTTTTCATTCAGGTCCGCAAGCTGATGCTCCAGCTCATGGGTAGCATCCACCGGCGTTCCCTCGTATTCGTCCGGAAGGAAAAACCGCTCAAAATGCAGGGACGCGTAAATTGCATCGATCTTATCGCAGAGCGGCTCCGGCACAAAATACACCAGCCACACATAATCTGCGTCTTCCTGACATTTATGAACCACAGTATCGATGGTGTCGTACACATAATCCATGAACTTGTTGTAGTATTCGTGGGTCATGCGCCCGAACCGGAATTTGATGTACTGAAAATGCATGATGTCTTTCAGGTCATAGTTCAGGTCCGCAAACGGGATTACCCGATCCATAGACTCCTCTATGCTATGCACCTGCGTTTCCAGTGCGTCTTTTTCTGTTCGAAGAATTTTAATCTGTTCATCCAGACTGTGGATGGTGTTCACGGCATCCTCCACAGAAAGCCCGGTCTGGTTGGCCTGCCGTATCGACATTTCCTGGCTTTCAACCCGCTTCGAAGCTCCGGCGGCTTTGCCCTCCTGTACATCATGAACATCCACAGCTCCCTGAATCTCCCCCATCAGCGCTGCTGCCGTCTGCAGTTCCGCTTTATAAGGATTGATTTCCAGATACGGCCGCAGATTCGCTACCGTTTTCAGCTCCGACAGGGCGTTTTCCAGCTGGATCTCATACTTCGAGAGATACCGTTCCACCACCCGGTCAATATCATCCTTCGGACCTGTGATACTTAAAAACTTCATTTTCTCTATCACAAGTAACTCCTCCTGTCTGCAATGGCTTAACGCTCACTGCGTCAAACCACTGCTTCATTTCTACTGTTTTGCCAGCAGCCCCATGATTTCCGATGCCGGAAGTCCATACCGGATTCCCTCAAGCGCCGTAACGATCTTTCGCATCTCCAGTTCTTTCCGGTACAGATAGGAATCCAGTACCGCCGGAGAATGCGGATAGCGGTGCCCGGTTCTGCCATAAATCCGGTTTAACATTTGATTCGACAAAAGCTGAATATCCGGCATTTGTCCGGTCTGAAGCTCTTCCTGCTTTCCATAGGGCGTCTCCCTTAACACCGCAAAAAATTTCGCGTCATCCTCCGCCTCCACCAGCAGCTTTACCTTATCTGCCCGCAGCCGGTAATGAACCGGGATCAGCAACGCATAAATTTCAGCCTGGGACAAACGGTAAAAACTTCGCGCCCGGCAGATCCACTGGATATTTAACAGATCCAGACGGCTTCCAAAACAATCATCCAGGATTTTCCGCTCCGTCTTGCTTAAGAGTTTATTCCGCAGTTTCCACAGCAACTGGAAGTAAAAGAGATCCAGTTTCAGTTCGCAGTCAAACAATCCCGTCTGCCCCTTTTCCTGCATCTGACTTAACAGTTTTCCATAAACCGTTCCTTCCAGTGCCTCCGTAAACTCTGAAAAATTCTTTGCCCTGCAAAGTGTTTCCAGATCCAGCTCTGAATGCTTTTCAAAAAATCCCTGAAACATGGACAGATCCGTCTGGCCCTCCCGTCCTCCAAGCATGTGCCGCAAAAGCTTTTTGATTACTTCTACTTCATAATGCTTAAAATAAAGGTCCAGAAATTTTCGCTGTTTCATACTGGAGAAGCGGTATAATCTGGTAAAATCCCGGTATTCCGACTGGGTAAGAATCTGCTCAATATATCCGCGATGCAGCTTTGTATCATCCAGGCCATCAAAAACTTCCGCGTAAGCCGGCTGTTCTTTCAGGTAATCTGCCGCGCTCCGCACATCTTCCTGCTCTGCCAGTTCCCGAAACTGCTCCGGTTTCAGCAGGCGGCTCTCCATAGCCCGCACTTTTGTCGTTATCCCGCTGTAGGCCAAAAGCCCCATACGATCACTCCTTTACCAGTTCCTGAAACAGCTTCTTCACATAAGATTCGTGATGAAGCTCATAATTCTTTTCCATCTGCGCAAGCTGTCGTTCCGCTTCCGCCTTCTGTTCAGACAATTCAGCGTTCATCCGTTTTTCCATCTCCTGGCGAAGACTCTGCACCTTTTTTTCAGTCTCTTCATCTGCGGTCTGATCAAACTGCCTCGTTTTTTCTTCCATTTCGGCAGCAAAGGCTTTCTTGCGCGCGGCAGCATCATCCATGACCGTCACCGCCGCTTTCTCAATCTCCGATATCCGTTTGATTACGGTATCCATTGTTGTCCTCCTTGTCCATCTGGTAAGCGTATGCCTTAACCATTCCACCATAAGCAAGAAATTATACAGCATATAGCTTTCAGCTAACATCATACTCCCGTTGACCACTTAAAGTCATGGTCAAAAATGAAAGAATAATAATTTTTTAACGATCTTTTTTTGTCACAATGACGAAATGCACTTTCACACATATAGAAAATTTA
>ERZ773239.1348-NODE-1348-length-19034-cov-12.944465_pt1 | contig 19034 bp, 23 predicted proteins | sample MGYA00580521_ERZ773239 | MGnify/ENA primary metagenome ERZ773239 (study PRJEB29015, sample SAMEA2737801) | human gut metagenome | biome: human gut; feature: human-associated habitat; material: faeces | place: China | collected 2012 ... | reverse complement strand
GTGTATAACTTCCGCTAAGTTCTCCAATGATATTAATAATCTCTTTCTCTGCCTCCACTTTCACTATTCATCTGTCTCCTTAACTCTCACTATGATTCTGTTTTCCGGGAATGTATGTGTACATTTGACATACTTGTTTTTATTTGCGTCCAAATCAGCTTCGTCAATGCTTATAAACTTTCCCTTTGCATCTGCAAATACCATATGTGGCTGCTGTATCAAATCAATAACCACGCTCTCAAGATGTTTTAATTTCAATGCAACCCTTTTCTTTTCAATTACTGCATCCCCCTTTTCCTCACGAAGCCTTGTCTCTACTGCCTTAAGCTGTTCCACTCTTGTTTCAAGTTCCTGCACATAACCAACCTTTTTCACAATCTTTATCAACAATTTATTAAACATATCAACATCCTCCTTAGCTTATCTTTGCTCTTTCTTTCTGGTCTTTTTCCGTCTGTAAAAGAATCATATACTGACCGTATGTAAGACCTTTGCTTTTTGCTATTTTATTTATATCCGCAAGTGTTTTTTCAGACTTTTTATTGTCTTTGACTTCTATCCTTTGCAATTCCTTTCTTGCCGGAAACCTTTTCTTATATTCTTCTCTCCTGCATTTATCACAACAAAAAATCTGTTGTTGACAAGTTGGAATAAATAACTCATAACAATATCTGCATCTTTTTTCTTCCAACACTTTTTTCTTTTTATTTTCTTTATTTTTTTGATACCATTTATAAGCCTTGTTTCTTCTTGCTGTACAACGGCACTCCTCTGAGCAATATCTTTGATTATGTGAATTTGCATTAAATTTTTTATCTTGTCGAATTCCGACAAATCAACCACGATTTAATAATCGCTGTTCAAGTTCGCTCATATCTGAGGAACTTATATCTCTCTGGTTAAATGAATTAAACTGATTTTTCTTTTTAGTTGAATATCCTGACTTTGTATTGCCTGACGGCTTTTGGTCTGCCCGCTCTGTCTTATTCCAATAATCAGCAGTGCTTTTCCAGTTTATTCTCCTGCCATACTTGTCTTTCCAATCAATACGGTCATAATATTCATAAAACTTTTCAGGATTGATTTTAAGATTGTTTAAAGCAACATAATCTTTTACCTCCTGAAGCGTTGGCACTATAGATAGAGTGTTAGTATATTTACTATTACTTTTACTATGTTTTAAAATGTCTGCATTTTCGTCCAAAATGTCTACATTTTCGTCTAAAATGATTACATTATCTGATAAAAGGGCGACTTTAACTAAGAGGTATGCTCTCTTCATTTTTACAGCTTTTCTTCTTTTGGTTGCAAAAAGAAAATTTTCTTGAATTTCCTCGGAAGTTAATATTCCGTTTTCTTCAAGCTGTTCCAATGAAAAGACACCCCACCTTGCACAGCAGTTCACTATTTCATTTATGCGATTGACCGCCCTGTCACCCCCGCCAAACATTCGTGACGAAAGTGACAACGCTTTCTCTCGCTGCCATTCACAATAATAACCATGTACTCCGTATATCTCCTGAAGTAACGCATATATGACGGCGTGTGCCTTTAACCCACACTCTGCTGTTACAAGTTCAATGTTTTTATCAGCCGCACATTTTACCGGAAAGTAATCAATACCCTCTTTTCGGTTCATGGTGCGTCCTCCTAAGTCTAATTAAACAGGTTTATTTTACAAAGGCAAGGAAGACATCCGACCAACTGACACCGTCCGAATAGCCGGCACCTTCCTGTAATTACGGCACATATACTCCCCCTGATTTCTCAGTTAAAAGCATACACACCAAAAAATAAAAAATATATTATTTAACCCATATATTTTCCCCGAATAGTTGAAGTAAAATATACAAGCTAATTACAAAAAATAATAAATATCATGAGGTCCATTTACCTCTGCGATTTTTCTCAACTGCCCTGTATTTTCTTGGCAGTTCTGAATAAAAATTTTCTTCCTTGAGTTTGTCCAGTTTACAGAAAAACTCACTTCTTTTTCTATAAAAAGTAGCCTGACTACAATGCACATTCTCCTTTTTACAGAGCTGTTGAAAACTCATACCCGGAGTTGTGCAATATCTAAGTAACGCACTTGCCAGCTCTGCATCAGTCAGCCTTGCAGCTTTTTCAACCAAATCAACTTTACTGCTGAGCAAAGCAAGTCTGATTGCCACATCTTCAACCGGAGACTCATTATTATGAGCATGAGGCATCCTATCATAATTTACTCCAGAAACACCTAAACTGCCCTCAATATCTCTTATCTGAGCTTTCCATGAATTATACTGATAACAGAAATAATTTAACTCCCGGTATTTAAACCGATTCAGCCTTTTCAAAGGCTTGTCATCTCTCCTCATTACATCTCCCTTTATGTTCTTCTATAGAGTGATAAGGTGCTTCTGTTTTGACTGCACCACTACCACACCTACTGCACTTTTCATTTATTCGTCTGGTGCTCCACACTTTTCTGCCACAATCATTGCAGGTTACTACAAAAAATGGATCACTGGAACGATAAAAATTGTTGTCATTGTGCAAATCTGTCTCCTCTTTTTTACATCTGCAAAATAGCAGCTATCTGAGCAATCTTCACATCATTACTGCCATCATCCGCTATAACCTTTGCTACGGCCTCGACAAGATACTCCTTGCAAAGCAAATCATTAAGCTGTTTTGTCTCAACCTTAACCATTTTCTTCATTTTCTTTCTTCTGCTCACTGTCCTCATGCTCCTTTCCATAAGCCCGTCATGCCGATAGCACAGCAAATTATTAATTCTGTGAAACCGCTTCGTCCTCTGTATGTACCCTTGTATATCCAAGCTGTCCCATATAGCTGTCAGCAAATCTTGTAAAGCACTGATTTCTTATGTGCTGCTTCTGCTCCTCTGACAAATCGTTAAAGTTTACATAACCGCCGTCTTTAGTCGGCACGAGGATTTTATGCGTTATCTTCTTTTTTGCCATAATTCTCTCCTTTTCTGCTTTTGTTTTATTTTATGCTTAGGGCTTGACCACTGTTCAGTATGCACTTACCAATATTGGCGTTCCTATTTTTGTAGGTGTGCTTAGTTCATTGATAACAACATTACTTCTTTCTCTTTTTTAAGCTTGTCGAAATGTCATCTGCAATATCCTCAACATCTGACCAGTGCAATATCAAAAAGGATATTGCAGATGCAATTACCGCACTGATAACAATCTGTGCCATCTTACCAAATCACCTCACTTCATATTCGCTAAAATACGGACATTCAACTTAGTTCCTTTCTCCTGCAAAGCTACAATTTCGTTAATAACATCATTAAGTCTCTCGAAATTATGCTTGGGTATGTCAGAATTACAATTCACCTTTAAATACAAATCAATGGCTTTTTCTGTATGCTCTTTTGCACCGATATATCTTTTTGTAGTTTCAACATTTTTATGTGAAAAAATTTCCTGGAACTCACCTGCTTCCATCAGCTTTTCAACCTTATCATCATCCAATGTGTCAAGAAGTTCTTTCGCTTCCTCAAACTTTCCATCAATAATAAGTTTCTCAGCTAACTTTTCAACTGCAGTTCTGCGGTCAAGTTCTGCCTGTAAGTCAGTTATGTTTTTTACTTTATCCATCGTTCTCACCTCGCTTTCTACAGTTCCAGCGGTCTCTTTTTCATAATATACATCCTCTGCAACAACATCTTTATTCTTTTCAAAGTTCTTTGCATATCTCACATCCCTTGTCCAAAAGCAAGTGTGGTCGCTTTTATCTCCATTCATATAGCAAGTTCTTTTCTTGCAACCCTCTTTCTGTCCATTGCACAAATAAAATACATTACCCATCTGTTTATCTCACCTCTTTTCTTGATTTTTACATTACATTCCCCTATACTTTTAATACAGGCTATTGCCATAGCTGAGTATTAAATATTTTTTATTTAAGGAGGACTTTACCAATGTTAAACTCACTAAGTACATCTGATATTATTCAAATAATAGGTATTATTGTTTCATTATTAACCAGTGTTACTGCTATAATCATTTCCATAGTCACACTCAGACAAAATTCAAAAGTAATTGAAAACTCAACTCGACCTTACATTTGCGTATATTCAAAAACTACAAATTTTACTGGATTTGTCCCTTTCTATTACTTAGTCATAAAAAATTTTGGTCAAACCGGAACATTTATTACCTCTTTTGATTGCAACTGTGATTTATCCGAATTTTTACTTAATCCCGACAAAATACCTTTTGAGCATATCATTGGTTCTTTTTTAGCCCCAAATCAAAATTTTTTATTTGGATTAAACCCTAATATCTTGACCCAAAAATCCAATGAAAAATTAATATTCACTTATACATACGAGAGTAACGGTAAACAATACACTGAAACATCTACTATAATTGTAAATAACGATTCAGAACAAATCACACCTCGTTCAAATGAAAAAGAAATACCGCTTAGAACTATTTCTTATGTTTTGCAAGATATAGACGAAAAACTACTATAGTTTCAGCGGATACTCCTTTATCCCGTCTTTAAATTTTGAAACAATATATTCCAAAACTTCTACCGTCTGGGCTTCCTCTGGAAGCTCAGTTTTTATTATGTTAAACATTTCTTTAATGATTTTATCAACTGTGCTATTTTGAAGTAGTATTTTTCTATTATTTGAATATGCATAACCCAAATTAATTTCTACCAATGTTCTCACCTCGCTTATCATTGTCCCAATCACCTAATATCATTAATATCAATGAATTTATTGATACACCTCTTTTTTTAGCTTTGTGTTTCAACTGTTCATACATGTCATGTGGTATTCTAAATGTAAAACGCTTTCTAACATCTTTTGTCATCTTTTTGACACCAACTTTCTTTTTTTGATATATTATCATGTCATCTTTTTGGTGTCAAGTGTATGTTTTTTGACTTTTCCCCACTTTCAGATTATAATGATGTCAAAATGACACAAAAGGAGGAAAAACTATGGCTTCACCAAATGATAAATACACCCGACCTGAAGACACACGATTTACAATGCGTATAAACACTGAACTATTAAATAAAATCAAAGCACAGGCACAAGCAAACAAACGCTCTGCTGCAAAAGAAATTGAATTCATTCTCGAACAGTGGATTTTAGATAATTCCAAAGAATAAAATTTATTAAATCTTTCATAGAATACCCCTTACTATCCGCTTCCTGTTTAAGTTTCTCCTTTAACTTAGCAGGAACCCGGATAGTTATGTTTTTTACTTTACCCATCATTCTCACCTCGCTTTTAATCTCTTTTAGTAGAATTTAATTCTACTTTATTTGCAAAAAAAATAGGTTCGATGGCTTCTAATTTCAAAATCTCTTTTAACTTTACAATTTCACTTGCCTTAAATTCAGTGATGTTATTTATTTTTTTATAAAATCCCATATCTGAAAGCCCCAGTTTTTCAGCTACTTCATGCTTTGTAAGCCCTGACTCTATAATTGCTATTTCCAGTTTAATTTTATCCGTCAACTTTTTCTCCCCTTTCTAGTAGATTTTAATTCTACACCATCATTATACACATTGTAGAATTATTGTCAACACTTTTGTTTGTTTTTTTATATTTTCGTTGATTTTGTTTCAACAACATGATATATTATATAAATAAAAGTATATGTGAGGTGAAATTATATGGAACTGTACAATAGGATACGACAAAGACGAGAAGAACTTCATATGACACAAGATGAATTGGCACAGGCAATGGGATATAAATCCCGTTCTTCAATAAATAAAATAGAACTAGGAAAAAGTGACATTCCTCAATCAAAAATAAAATCCTTCGCTGAAGCATTAAAAACTACTCCTGAATACCTTATGGGATTAGAAGAAAATACAAATAAAAAAAATACAGCAATACGCCTAAAAGAAATAATGGAAAAGAGGAATTTAAAGCAAGCTGATATACTTAGATTAGCAAAACCATACTCTGAAAAATATAATATAAAACTTAATAAATCCGATTTAAGTCAATATATATCTGGAAAAAATGAACCTGGGCAAGATAAGTTATTTCTTCTGGGAATAGCTCTAAATGTTAATGAATCTTGGCTTATGGGGTTTGATGTCCCCCAAGAACGATATTCTGCCCCAAACTCACAATACCTTGCTGAAGAACTAACAGCTACAAATATAATTGACTGTGGCAAATTATCCTCGGATAATAACTCAAAATATTCAGATAGACTTATGCAATATATACCAAAATTAAATAAACTGACAGATAACCAAAAAAATATTATATATGGCATGATTGACAATATGGTTCCACCCAAAAACAATGATGTTAAGGTTTCACTGTTGGCAGCACATGAAGATGATGACGCATCAGAAACAGACAGACAAAATGATATTGAAATACTCAAAAATCATATAAAAAACAACAAACAATAATATATTTTGGAGGATTTATTGAATTACGAAGAATTAACAATAGAAGCAACGCAAAAACATATTGAAATTATTGAATTACCTTTAAAAGCACATAGCGGCTTAATACTTAATACAACAATAGCTATAAAAAAAGATATACCAGAAACTAAAAAGGCATGTGTACTTGCCGAAGAACTAGGTCATTATTACACATCTGTTGGAGATATTCTCAACCAGACAGATTTCTCCAACCGCAAACAGGAACACACCGCAAGACTTTGGGCTTACAATAAACAGATTGGTCTTGCCGGATTGGTAAAATGCTTTGAAGAACGATGCAGAAATATCAATGAAATGGCTGACTGTTTAGGTGTAACCGAAAAATTTTTTCAAGATGCATTGGAGTGTTACAGACAAAAATATGGAATATCAGTGTCCTATGGATACTATAATATATATTTTGAACCAACTTTGATGGTTCATAAAAAATCGAAAGCAGAGAATGTAGAAAATACATTTTGAATTATATATGCTTTTAAAAACATCTAAAAAGGAGAAAAAAATTATGAAATACATGCATTATTGTCCAAATTGTGGCAAACCATTTTCACAGGAAGGAACACAGGCAAACTGTACAACCTGTGGTATGCCTGGAACATATTTGCACATGACTGCTGAAGAATGGGATTCAGCATCAACATTTGAAAAAGATAACGCAATCAAAAATGTAACTGAAAGCAACCAATTAGAAAATCTGGATAGAAAAATCTATCGTGAAGTAACTGCAATGCATAAAAAAGTGACTTTTATGTTTATTGTTACAATTATTTCATTAGTTATTTCTATTGTATCGGGTCTTGTAGCATATAATTATGTATCAAAGATAAATAAGGCATTTAATAATTTTAATACAGGACTTGAAAACAGCTTGGATGATTATAATCTTGACGATTAAAGTTATTACAATAAAACAGCAATTTAATGAACTAATTCATATAAATGAAATCTAATCAAAAAAATGACCGCCCACAAAGGACGGTCAAAAATCTTATGCTTTACCCACAAAAGAATATGGCTAAAAGCTAAAGATAACGCATATCTATTTTAGCATAAGCCTTTTCTTTTGTATAGGCTTATTTTTTATACCAAATTTTAAGGAGGAAGAAACCATGTCTGAAAAATTAAAAGAAGTCTGTGCATACATCCGAGTCTCTACTGACAAACAGGAAGAACTTTCTCCAGAAAGTCAGATCAGGCTCATCAAGGATTATGCAGAACAGCACAACATGCTGCTTACAAGAATCTATCAGGAAGATAAAGGCATCTCTGGCAAAAAGGCAGATAAACGACCTGCTTTTCAAGAAATGATCGCAACGTGTAAAGATAAAGCACACCCCTATGATGCTATTCTCCTTTGGAAGTTCTCACGTTTTGCTAGGAACATTGATGAAAGCACTTATTATAAATCAGTTCTCCGTAAAAAATGCAATGTTGATGTTATAAGCGTTTCTGAGCCGATAGTTGAGGGTATGTATGGTCGCTTAATTGAGATGGTTATTGAATGGAGTGACGAATTTTACTTATACAATTTATCCGGAGAAGTTATGCGTGGCATGACACAAAAGGCTTTAAAAGGCGGTTACAACTCCAATGTTCCAATCGGATATATCAAAGAGCGTGGCAGAGATAAAATTCCACAGATTGAACCCAAAGGTGCTGAGATTGTCAGAAAGATTTTTGATATGTACACAGAGCAGAATATCCCGATGGGTGACATAGCCGCAAGGCTTAATCAATCCGGCTATAGAACTGCAAGAGGATCTCTTTTTGAAACCCGTGTAGTTGGATATATCCTTGAAAACCCGTTTTACATAGGTAAAATCCGATGGAACTTTTTTGACAAACAGAGTAACAAGAGAAAAAATCCTGACGATGTGATTATATCTGACGGAAAACACGAAGCTATTATATCAGATGAACAATTCTCAAAAGCTGCAAACCGCAGAGCACATGATAGACTCCGTACCGGATATAACAAGAAACGCCGCCCTACTCCACTACTTGCCAACTGGCTGTCCGGCATGATAAAATGCTCAAAATGTGGTGCTTCTCTTGGTTATGCCCATGGCACCGCTAAAGTGGTTCCAAATTTTTGCTGTTGGAAATATTCAAAAGGGCTTTGCTCTACACGAAATGGCATTACATTGAAAAATGCTGAAAAAGAGGTACTTACCATCCTTGAAGAACTATCCGGCTCAGAATATTTTTACAACTATAATCTAAATGTAATCAACACTGAAAACACAGAACGAGCATATATACTAAAGGAACTCAGATCACTTGATATAAAAATGAAACGTATCAAAGATGCATATATAAATGAGATAGACACCTTAGAAGAATACAAGGCAAATAAAGAACTTATAAATAAAAGACGTGAGGAACTTAATAAAAAACTTGAAGCTGCTTCTGTAACTGTTCACCCTGCAGCAGTCCACAAAGCTGTTGACTTTCAAGCATTGATTGATATTATAAAAGATGAAAATTCAAATGATACTGAGAAGCATAATGCGTTGCTGGAAGTTGTAGATCACTTTGTCTGGGATAAAGAAACGCAGGAAATGACTGTTGTTTTGAATAGTGATATATCGCTTGTAAATTGCAAATAGGTTTTGCATATGTATAACATCGTCAGACACATTATATGTTCTATTTTGAACAAAACAAATCCCCTGAAAGTGTACTAAACTTTCGGGGGATTCTATTGTCAATTATTTATATATTTATTATAATAGCAATAATGTAAACTCTTAATAATGAACTTAATTAGAGAGCCGAAGGGTGCTACGACAGTTGCCGGACTTACAAAGGAAGGGAGCTGATGCCAATGGTTACATACAGTGATTTATTCACATTTGTAATTATGCTCTGTGCATTTATTACTCTTGTATATACGATAACACACAAAAAGTAACGCCCCAGCTCTGACAAAGTAAGGCGTTACTTTAAAAATAAACATCTTATTTGCCGGCGGCTAGTCCGCACCTAGCGTTCGGCTCTCTTGTTAAGTTCATTATATACGAACAGAAAAACAATTGCAATCATTTTTGTTAATATATTTACATTCACGTCGGATTCCGACAAGCCGTATTTCTTGCAGTTCTTCACAACCCCCTAAAATCAGGTCTTTTCATAAAATCATCAGTCCTCGAATACTGTGGTCCGGATGGCGAGGCTGGTGCCGCTATGCGTTATCTCTCACAGCGTTACAGTATGACCGACCGCCGTGTCATGGGTGCTCTTACTGACATCGGCACCGAAGAACTCGGTCATCTTGAAATTGTTGCTACCATTATCAGACAGCTTACAAAAAATCTTACACCGGAAGAAATCAAGGCATCCGGCTTTGATAAATACTATATTGACCATACACTTGCCATATGGCCGCAGGCAGCAAGTGGAGAGCCCTTCAGTGCGAGCCAGCTTCAGAGCACCGGTGATACCATAACCGATCTTTATGAAGACATGGCGGCAGAGCAGAAAGCCCGCCTGACTTATGATAACATTCTTCGTATAGTAAAAGACCCTGAAGTTGCAGAACCTATCCGTTTCCTCAGAGAAAGAGAAATTGTTCATTTCCAGAGATTTGGCGAATGTCTCAGACGCACTCAGGAAAACCTTGACTGTCGAAACTTTTATGCTTTTAATCAGCAGATTGATAAAAAGAACTGTGGAAAATAATCAGCATAACCAGTTTTAAGAAATAAATAAACAAGCCGAACGCAGATATTTTATTCTGTATTCGGCTTGTTTTAATGCTTATTTAACTAAAAGTCAGTGATACACTATACAAAATATTCTCTTTACACTATCTGTTAAGATTTTAACCCTCGTAAACAGTAATTCCTGTCACTGCAGGTTTTCCTGCAAATGTTATATAGAGGTATGGCTCTGTCTCAAGTGCTTTTAACAATGTATCATTAAGCACTATTCCTTTTCCGTGGAATTCTGAATACTTAAGGTCATATGTATTCTTTCCGCTTCCGCCAACTTTGTCTGATGTTCCAATAGTCACTGTTCCGACAAAGTCTTCTGTATCTGATATATCTAAGAAGTTAAATGCAACAACCGGCTTCTTATACTTAGATAAATCAATCTTTAAGAATACCTGATAGCCCCAGTCATTAAAGCCAAGCTCTGTTGTATCTCCGTCAATTGATGACTTTGATGATGACTCAGGTACAAATGCTTCAACAGAACCTTTTGTTACCTTTGTTCCACCTTCTTCTGTTGTGTATATATCATCTCCTACGAGGTTTCCACCGCCGTTCTTGTACCACTTTCCTGTCCATTCAAAGCCTGCTTTGAGGTTATTTACATTTGTTGTCTCAAGATAATCAGCGATTGAACCGTCTGTTGTTGTTCCGTTTGTGTTTATCTTTGAACTCGTATCCCCTTTTGAACCTGTGATTGTATTGTAGAGTACAGCAATGTCATTGTATCTCATCCTGCAGTTGTCTTTATCCATATACTGATTTGTCTCCCAAAGTACAGGCAAAATATGATGTTTAGCTGCAATAGTCATTGTATCATTTAACCACTGTGCAACACCCTCCTGCTTTGGATTGCAAACACTGAACTCACCCATGATAATTCCATATCCTGCATTGTAGAATTTATCCATCTTTGTGAAGTATGTTTCTGTTGCTTCTTTGTCTTTCTGTGTATAGATACCGCTACCACCATCTCCACAGAAATCCCATGGTGTGTAGTAATGAACTGATATGCTGAGTTTTGTAGTTCCGTTTTCTGTTGTATCTGTAGGCATCTTAAATCTGTCATCACAAGTCTTGTCAATATTTGTGTCATAACCTGCAATAAGAAGATGTCTGTATGCGTTGTTTCCGCCTGTACTGCGGACAATGTCTACAAATTTCTGGTTAATCTTATTTGCCATTTCGTATCTCTCATCCTCTGTAAGGTTTCCTGAAATAGCCTTTGTATCATTGTCGTCTTTTGGTACGCTATAACCACTTTCATAGATTGCATCGTTTAATCTGTCACCAAGTTCCTCGTTTGCACCTTCAAAAATGAGATGATCTGAATAATCCTTAAATCTGTCACAAATCTGTGTCCAATATCTACTATATCTCTTCCATGCTTCTGCACGTTTTGTCTCATCGGCAGTTTTTTTTCCGTCAGCATCCTCCTTGCACGCACCAAACTGTCCCCACCACTGAGAATCCCAATGATCGTTGACAATTACATACATACCACAGTTTAATGCGTAGTTTACAACTTCTTCTACACGACCGAGGTATTTTTCATTGATAGTATATGTTCCATCCTCTGAATCCATGTTTGACCATGCTACAGGAATACGGATAGTATTAAAGCCATATGAACGGAGTGACTGGATATAAGCTTCTGTTGTAATAGGCTGCCCCCATGCCTGCTCAAATACTGTAGCATCTGTAGCAGCAACCTTGTCAGCATAAGTTCCTAAAGTAGCTTCAAGAGTATTTCCGAGGTTTACACCCTCCCCCATCTCATTTTCAATGAGCCACTGTGTAGAAACATCTTTACGAACAGTACCGTTGTCTTTAACAGTCATGTTTGCTGAAGTCCCGCCCTTTATCGAAACGGTTCTCTCTTCACCGACATTTGTTGAAGTCTCCGGCAGCTTCACACGGAGTGTAATATCTTTATCTTCGAGATGTCCGTAAAAACCGCCATCTGCAACTGTTACATCTTTTGTAATAGTCTTTGTTGCTGTTTTTCCATCCATTCTCTTATATGCAATCTTAAATGTAACCTTTGCACTTCCGGCAGCTTCACCAAATATCTCAGCAGAATATGTAAGACCTGATGTTTTCTCATTCTTAATTTTGATTATTTTTTCATCTGCACTTGAAGCAGTAACCTTTGTCACACTCTTAACATTTTCAGCAGTAATTGCAACAGTTCCAGCTTTTCCGCTCACAAGTCCACTTGTAGCATATTTTGTGGCAAAAATAGGTGTATAAACCTTTTTAATGCTCTTAGCACCGGCTGCCTTAATCTTTTTAGCATTTGCATCAACTGAACTTCCTGAAATGCTAATCTTTTTAGTACAACCTTTAAATGCATTCTTTGCAACAGACGATAATTTACCGTTTACCACAAGTTTTGTAAGTTTCTTGCAATTTGCAAATGCTGAAGATGCAATCTTTGTCACACCTTTTCCAAGTGTAACAGATGTTGCTTTTGCTGCTTTGAAAACATTTGCATTAACAGCAGATACCGTATATGTCGCGCCTGATGCCTTAACTGTATTTGGAACTGATAGTGTCTTTGCTTTCTTTCCCTTTGTAGAAAGCTTTGTAATTGCAACTTTGCCATTTGTATCTTCTGTAGCGGCAGTTGTTACCTTATATGTATAATTTCCGCTTGTAAATGTAGCTCCAGCCTTTTTTCCATATGTCTTTGTAAACTTAGGAACACCTGTTATCTTAAATGAAATCTCAATATCGGATTTAGGCATTGTTGTAAGTTTGCCCTGCTTGAAAGGAATATTGCTTGAAAGATTCCATCCGTCATAACCTGTATAGCTGAATACGCTATAACCGTTTGCCTCATATGATTTTGTATGTGGAAGTTCTACTCCTGCTGCTCCCTCTACCTCATTACCATCAATTTTTAATGTTGCATCTGTGACTTTTATGCTGTCTGCTGATTTAAGAGGAATATCTGTCGAAATTCCCATCATGTTAAATGCATCTGCACCTGTAAGGTCAACACCTGAAATCTTAACAGTGTACTCTCCGTCACCTTCTTTTAAAAGAACATCCGTAATCTCTGCTTTCTCTGTCACATCCTGACCACCGGCCTGCACATACGAATACTCTTTTCCTGTTTTAAGCGGATCTCTGTAATCCCATGTCTTTGTCTGATAATAAAGATAAGCATGATAGCCGTCTTCTTTCCAGACTGAACTTATTGCAGCACTTGCCGGCTTTGCACCATTCACTGCACCTACACCTGTAAACGATGTAACAACCATAGCAGTTGACAATGCAGCAGCTAATAATTTTTTAGTTGTTTTTCTCATATAATTCTCCTCTCACATAATTTTAATTCATTTTATACCTTTTATAAGTAACAGTTTTGTCATAAATATAGCAATAGAATTGGCAAACTCAAATATTGCAATATATTTTTATAGCTGAACTGTTATTATTATGTTCATATTTTATTATATTTTTGTTAATATTTATATCCTGACTTTTAGATATATTATACATGTTTTTTAATATATACGGCATTTATAAACACCTGTTGCATACTCAATCGGACATCTTCAATCTACTCTTTATCTGTTCATAACACAAAGAGAGCACACCTATTGGTGTGCCCTCCCTGAAAGCTCTTTCGATTTGTTTTCCTTAATTGTGGGAATTCAAACTTATTAAATATTATTTAACTACTACGCTGACTTTTGCGGACTTCTTACCATATTTAAGTGTAGCAGTTGTCTTACCTTTCTTAAGTCCCTTAACCTGGAATGTTACCTGTCCTTTTGCAGTCTTTTTAACTGTGACTTTTGCAACTTTCTTGTTCTTTACAGAGACTTTAATCTTCTTAGCCTTAACTTTCTTAGTTACCTTTGCAAGTGCAACTGTGTATTTTGCTGTCTTTTTCTTCTTAACATTTGCTGTCTTAGCAACAGTTACTTTAATAGTAGACTTCTTAGAACCAGCCTTAAGTGTGATTGTAGCTGTCTTGCCCATAACTGCTGTCTTCTTAGCTGTGATTGTAACATTCTTCTTAGATTTGTTTACCTTAACTGTTACAGCCTTGTTGTTGCTTGTAGCCTTAACTGTTGATGTACCCTTAACTGTGTACTTAACTGTTGCAGACTTAGATGGAGCAACTGAAACCTTAGACTTAGCAGCCTTGATAGATACTGTTGAAGAAGCTTTCTTTGTTGTTACATTGAAGTTTACTACAATTTTATCATTAGCTTTAACAGGAGCTTTGTTTAACTTATCAATAGTTGTAACTTTTTCATCCTGCCAGTTAACACCAGTCTTGTCAAAGAGACCATTCCATGGATTTACGATGTTGAATCTGTAGTTCTTTGAAACTGTCTGATCTGCAAATCCCCAGCATCCTTTGTTATCTATAGCGTATGTCTTGTCACCAATCTTTACATTCTTAACTGTGAGTGCAAAGTTGTCTGCAAGACTTCCATAATAAAGGTCTGTGTCAAGCATCATTAAGTAGATTCCTTTTGAATCACTTGTTGCTGTGTATTCGATAGAGTAATCACCATCTTTTGTTACATTGACACTCTTGTCACCCCAAGACTGCTCGCCCCAAGTATCATCCCCAACATAGTCGAATGAAACATTGAAGTTACCCATCTGACCTTTAGCAACCGGTGCCGGTGTCTCTGTTGGTGCAGGTGTATTCTTAAGCTGATCCTCAAGAGCTGCTTTTGATGCTGCAAGTGACTTATTGTCTTTTTCAAGGGCTGCTTTTGATGCTACGAGTGCTGAGTTTGATGCTGCAAGTGCTTTGTTCTCTGTCTCAAGAGCTGACTTTGATGCTGCAAGTGACTTGTTGTCTTTTTCAAGGGCTGCTTTTGATGCTACAAGTGAAGCATTGTCTTTCTCAAGGGCTGCCTTTGATGCTGCAAGTGACCCGTTCTCTTTCTCAAGGGCTGCTTTTGATGCTGCAAGTGCTTCATTCTCTTTCTTAAGAGCATCTAAATCTGTAACACCATTCACTTTATATGTAAATGTAATCTCATCGCCTTTTTCTGCAGTAAATTTTTCAAAATCACCTACACTAGTTGTTGCGATATTTTTTGAATCAGCATATTCACCATACACTGCTTTTTTACTTAACACATCCTTGTCTCCAACTTTAACTGAAACAATCTTTAAATCGAAATCTTCAGTAACATTTTCAACAGTAGTTGTTGTCTCTCCAAAATTAGCTCCAGCAAGAGCACCTGCTGTAGCTGCATTTGCAAAAGTTGTTGTAACTTCAACTTTTCCGTCTGCTTTAACAGTAGCCTCTTTTTTGTTTAAAGTTTCACCTTTAAGTGTTAATTCAACACCGTCTTTGTCGGCTGCATCTGCCTTTAATGTTCCAACATTTGCACCTGTCAATACTAATGCTGTTGAAAGTGCTAAGGAAAGAGCTTTTTTTGTTCCCTTTGTTAATCTCATTAACATATCCTCCTTCTCCCTATCATATATAGGGTTGCATAATTTTTGAAACGATAAAGTTGTAGTCCGCACTCAACCCTATAAGCCGTTTCGTTACATCTAACATAGTAACAGAATAATATTTTCAAATAAACAGTAAAAATGCACAATTATTCCAGCTTTTTTTGTGTATTTTGTATATTCATCAAATGATTACACCTTGATTATGTGTTTTTTTTCAGTGATTTTTCCCATATTATCAACATTATAGTTAAGGCTAATTTTTGACAATATTTGGAATAAAATTTTTGAAAAATCGTAATAGTTCCGCCCTAAATTTACTATAACCAAAGAAAAACAGAGACGTTTTTTTACATCCGCCTCTGCTTTTTATTTCAAAAATTATGCTTTGGAATATTTTATTATGTTATGGTAATTATTTTACTTTAACTGTTACCTTAACTGATTTCTTACCAATCTTGATTGTAAGTTTTGAAGCACCTTTCTTAGCACCCTTAACTGTTACTGTTACTTTGCCCTTAGAAACTTTCTTGCCTGTAATCTTAGCAATCTTTGACTTAGAAGATTTAGCTGTTAATTTATCTGTTGTTGCTTTCTTCTTATTCTGAGCTGTAACCTTAACTGTTATTTTTGCTTTCTTGCCCTTCTTAATCTTTACTGTTTTCTTAGCTGCTTTTGCACTCTTAACAGGGTTTGCAACCTTAACTGTGATAGTTGCTTTCTTTCCTGCACTTGTAAGTGTAATCTTAGCTGAAGAACCCTTTGTTGCTTTCTTAGGTACTGAAATCTTAATTTTCTTGCTGCTTGTTACTTTTACTGTTGCAAGTTTCTTATTAGAAGTCTTAGCTGATGCCTTAACTGCTTTTCCTGCCTTATTAAGTGCTTTATAAGAAACTGTTGTTGACTTTCCTGCTGCTACTGTTACTGTTTTCTTAGAAACTGTTACTTTAGCTTTTGATTTCGCACTAGTGCTGCCCTTCATTCCTGATACAGTAAATGATACTTTGATTGTATCTCCCTTCTTTACAGGTGCTGTTCCAAGTCCATCAATAGATGTTACGGCAGGGTCAACATATGTTACACCATCTGAACCAATAGGTCCGTTATATGGATTTACAATGTTGTATCTGTAAGCGTTTGTTTTTTCCTGGTCTGCGAAGCACCATCCGCCTTTCGCATTTACTTTGTAATCTGTCTTTCCAACAGAAACAGTTGTAGGAACAAGCTTAAAGTCTTTGTTTAATGAACCTTTGTAAAGGTCTGTTGAAAGAATCATCATAAAGATGTCAGTTGTATCAGACTGAGCAGTGTAGCTGATTTCATATTTTCCATCACCAGTTACATCAACTGACTTGTCTCCCCATGACTGCTCGCCCCATTTGTCATCTGCTACATAGTTGAATGCAACATTAAATTTATCCATATTTCCCTTAGGAGCTTCTGTTGGAGCTGGTGTTGCATCGCTTGTTGGGGCTGGTGTATTTGTTGATACAGGTGCCGGTGTATTTGTTGCTCCGCTTGTTGGGGCTGTTGTTGCTCCATTTGTTGGGGCTGTTGTTGCTCCGTTTGTCGGTACTGTTGTTGCTCCATTTGTTGGTGCTGTTGAAGGCTTTGTTGACACTGCAGGTGCTGATGAAACTTCTGCTGTTGGTGACGGTGTTGCTAAAGCTTCTTTAACAACGAGAGCACAATCTTTTCCACCTGATAATTTATATGTAGTTCCATCAATATCTGTTTTTGTTCCCATATAAATCTTAGGTGTATCTGCATTCATATCCGCATCATCACTTGCTGATATATAGAACTCATCTGTCTCATCATCAAACCAAGCCTTTACACCTTTGATAGCAGTATATGTTTTGTCATATGCCCATCCGTCAAATTCAATAGTTCTTGTTGAATTTGGTTTTGTTACAGGTGCAGAAATCTTAATTGTCTCTCCACGATGAATAGTAATCTCATCTTTGACATTGGACATATCAATAGTCGGTTTTGCTGAACTGTCATAATACTCTACTGTAACAGTATAATTAATATTTGTCCAATCCTCACCAGCTTCATCTTTAATATTTAAAAGGAATTTACTTCCGCTATCTTTTATTGCATCTGCGATAACCTTTGATGAGTCACCATCTCCTACATAATTCCAAGAACCACAAGTATCACTGTCTGTTCCATTAAACTTAGTAACAACACTTCCGCCATAATAGTACTGATTGCAATCTCCTGTACCTGCTAATGTGATAGTTGGTGTTTTATAACCCTTTGTGCTAGAAACAACTTCAGAAAAATCAATCCCAAGTCCATGTACTGTTTTTGCATTTTCCTTATCTGTTACATAAAACTTACCATCATCGGCTGTACCATTGTTAAATACTTTCTGGCTATCTGTAACATCTTTTCCATCAAGAGTTACTTTTGTTAATTTGTTCTTTTCTACTGTTGCGACATATGAATGTGTCGCATCATCCGCTTCCGCTGCCTTACTTTTTGTACTTCCAATATTTGCACTGGTAATAATAAGTGCTGTTGAAAGAGCTAAAGAAAGGGCTTTTCTCATTCCTTTTTTTAATCTCATTAAGAAATCCTCCTTCTCCCATCTCTATGGGTAATAAATTGTTAATTTACTTTTGCTTAAAGCAGAAATCATCGGTCTTTATTGCACCCCTCAAACTGCCTTTAACATTTGAACAAAATATTAACACAGTGTTAATATTTTTTATACCTGCAAATTTAGCAATTTTATACATTGATATTTTTTAATTTTATAATTTTTATATTAAAGTTGTATTATTTTTACAATTTTGGTAACAGTTCAGCCATAAAAATGTAATTGGCAATACAATGAGCTTGTTCATTGTATTGTTAAGTACATTTTTATGTTAGAATAGCCTTTCATTTCTGAAATGAGGGCAAAGCCCTCACGAGCACGCTCAGATGGAACAAATTTATTTGTTCCATCCTCACTTTGCTTTCGCGTAAATAAACAAAAGCTGCAAAGCAACAACTGACAGCTTGCTGGCAGGTTTATGAATGTAATAAATGAATGGCTGAACTGTTACCGATTTTGAAGCATTTTGAGTTATTTTGATTATTATAATTATGTTCACATTATTGGTATTTATTTGCTTTTTAACACAGAATGTCAAACCATATCCCAATAAATGAACTTCGCAAAATTGCGAATACAGCTTGATTTATTCTCCACCCTATACCTGCTCCGTCTCAATTTCTTTTATCAGCTCAATCACTTTTTCCTCTGTTTCTTCTACTTCATCTGCTATCTGTGGAATTGCTTTTCCCTTTGCAAGTTTCTTTCTTATCAAATCTTTTAATTTGTTGTTTTCTCCTTCACATCTTCCACGATTTTCTCCAATTTCAATTCCACGGGCTTCTCCGGCTTCTTCGCCTTTCC